>Ga0210403_10000116_pt1 | contig 89976 bp, 76 predicted proteins | sample IncBWC19MmetaG_FD_150863 | JGI IMG/M metagenome (GOLD analysis project Ga0210403, IMG submission 150863) | Forest soil microbial communities from Barre Woods Harvard Forest LTER site, Petersham, Massachusetts, United States - Inc-BW-C-19-M | ecosystem: Environmental > Terrestrial > Soil >...
TAGGCATCCGTACATCATGCCAAAATATCGCACCTCTGCGTTATGCATCTTGTGCCGCTAAAACCAGCGCTTCAGCTCTGTCATGACACCGTTTTCGCCCACAAGAAATCACGAAGAGCCTTATTTTAGATGCCGATCAGAATCTTTCTCCCGATTCTCATGCTGGCGGCACTGACAGCCGCACGAGCTCAGGAGGGCGGCGATACCCAAGTTCAGATCGATTATGCCTATCAGACCGAGGATGCCAACAGGCTCTCGAACCTCATTCAAAACCTGACGGCCCGGGTCAAGAATGATTCCGCCGACGGTGCTTTACGCTATCACTTGGCCCATGCGCAATACCGCTTGGGATTATTGTCGCGTGCGCGCCATGCGCGCGGGGCCGGGCCGGCGTTTGCAGCTTGCATCGATGTGCTGAAGCCGGTGATCGATACAGATGTCAAATCAGCGGAGGGCAGGGTGCTGCAGTCCGCCTGCTACTCCGGGCTGGCGGATATGAAGTCGCTGGAGGCGGTGCTGTTGCGATCGCGCGCGGCGGATCGGCTGCAATCGGCGTTGCTGCTCGAGCCCCGCAATCCGCGCGGCGTGCTGCTGTCCGCCATGCAGGACCTGCGGCACGCTAATCCCGGCTCGCCCGAAGGCCGGCGCGGCTTGGCTGAGTTGCAGTCGGCCGCGGAATTGTTCGAACGATCCTCCGGAACGAGCAACGATGCACCCGGATGGGGACATGCGGAAGCATACCTGGCCCTCGGCCGTGAATTGCAAGTTCGCGGCGATCATTTGGGCGCGCGCAATTGGATTGAAAAGGCGCTGATCGCGGCCCCGGATTACAAGGCAGCTCAGCGCCAGCTGGTGACATTGGCCAAGCCTTAAGAGCTCGGAGCGCTGCGTCCCGTTGCATTGCTAACCTGATATCATTCCGTGCGATGAAGCCACACGGCACGCAGCTATCGTTGTTCGAGACGCGCAGCTCCAGCGACCCTTTCGCGGTCCGCGTAAGCCCGCGTGCACGGCGGCTCACCGCGCGGGTGCACGTCGGCGGCCGCGTCGAGATTGTCGTGCCCGTCGGCGTCAACGCACACGCCGTGCGCGACTTCGTACAGCGATTCACGCCGTGGATAAACCGCAAGGTAGCTGCGATGCGCTGCTTCGTCGCGCCGCTGGAACCGGTGCCGCCCGCGGTTGAGTTTGCATTGACCGGCGAGAACCTGGACGTCGAATGGCGGCGCGGAAGCAGCCACCGGCTCGAACAGCACGGCGACCGCATCGTGGTGCAGGCGCCCGATGACTCGGCGGCCCGGGCGCTGCTGCAGCGCTGGCTGAAAGGCGCGGCGGCCGAGAGGCTCGTGCCGCAACTGCTGCAACTTGCGGCCGAGTTGAAGTATAGCGTGTCGCGCGTCAGCATTCGCTGCCAGAGAACCCGCTGGGGAAGCTGTTCGACGCGCGGCACCGTCAGCCTCAACTGCTCCCTGGTGTTCCTGCGGCCGGACATCGTGCGCTATCTTTTCATTCACGAACTCGCGCATACCAAGCACATGAACCACTCGACGAGCTTTTGGCGCTTGGTGGAAAAACTCGAGCCGGATTACCGGCGACTCGACCGGGAACTCTTGGCTGGCTGGCGCACCGTGCCGGCCTGGGTATTCAAGAACTGATGAACGAAACGCCGCCACGGGTCAAACCCTTCGTGGACTTGAGCGACGAGCAAGTCCACTGGGACTTGAGCGAAGCTTTGAGCTACTCGCAATACCTCAACCTGGACAAATTGCTCGACGCGCAGCAGCCGCTGTCCTATCAGCACGACGAAATGCTGTTCATCATCATCCACCAGGTCTCCGAGTTGTGGATGAAGCTGTGCCTGCACGAGCTCAACGCCACGGTGGCTTGTGTGCGCCGCGACGATCTTGGTCCCACATTCAAGATGCTGGCGCGCGTATCGACCATCCAGCAGCAGCTGCTGCAATCATGGGACGTGCTCGCAACGATCACCCCGCATGATTACTCCGCCTTTCGCAATACCCTGGGGAAATCCTCGGGCTTCCAGTCGCCCCAATATCGCCTGCTCGAGTTTCTGATCGGCAACAAGAACGCCGATACGATCAAGGTATTCAGCAACGATCCGCCGGTATTCGAGACACTCGAGCGTGCGCTGCGCGCGCCCAGTTTGTACGACGAGGTGTTGCGCCTCTTGAGCCGGCGCGGCTTGGACGTGCCGCCGGAGGCCATCGATCGCGATTTCACGCAACCATACCAGGCCAGCAAGCAGGTTGCGGCGGCCTGGCTCAGCGTCTATCACAACTCCGTCAAGGAATGGGATCTGTACGAATTGGCGGAGCGGCTGGTGGATCTGGACTACAAGTTCCAGCTATGGCGGTTCGCGCACGTCAAGACGGTGGAGCGGATCATAGGCTACAAGCGCGGCACCGGCGGCACGGGCGGCGTGTCGTATTTGACGAAAGCTTTGGAGCTGAAGTTTTTTCCGGAGCTTTGGACCATTCGCACTTCCATGTAGGCTTGAGGACGGTGGCTAACATTCAAGATCAACTGCAGAACGTCAATGTCGTCTCCAGCGACCTGTTGGCAACACCGGAAGAGGTCAAACGGCGCTTGCCGCTGACGCCCGCGGCCGCGAGGACCGTGCTCGACTCGCGCGAGGCGGTCAGGTCAATCCTGGAACACCGCGACCGGCGCCTGTTCGTGGTCGTGGGGCCCTGTTCGATTCATGACGTGGCGGCGGCGCGCGAGTACGCCGCGCGTCTGAAAGATCTGGCGGCGCGTGTCGCTTCCACGCTGCTCTTGATCATGCGCGTGTATTTCGAGAAACCGCGCACCACGGTCGGGTGGAAGGGGTTGATCAACGATCCTGATCTGGACGATTCCTTCCACATCGAGAAGGGCATTCTGCTGGCGCGCGAATTGTTGCTATTCGTGGCGGAATTGGGGCTGCCGGCCGGCACCGAGGCCCTGGATCCGATCATGCCGCAATACCTCTCGGAGCTGATCACCTGGACGGCCATCGGCGCGCGTACCACCGAGTCGCAGACCCATCGTGAGATGGCGAGCGGACTGTCGACGCCGGTGGGATTCAAAAACGGCACGGATGGCGCGCTCGCGGCATCGATCAACGCCCTGCAGTCCGTGCGGCGTCCGCATCATTTTCTCGGCATCACACAGCAAGGCCAGTCCGCCGTATTTCGCACCAAGGGCAACCAGCATGCGCACATCGTGCTTCGAGGCGGCGGCGGACGCGTCAACTACGATGCCGTCAGCATTGCGGTGGCGGAACGGGAGCTGAGCGCGGCGGGATTGCCGGCCACCATCGTGGTCGACTGCAGCCACGGCAACTCCAACAAGGACGCGGACCTGCAGCCGCTGGTCGCCGCGAATTGCGTCACCCAGATTGTCGACGGTAATCGCTCCATTGTCGGTCTCATGCTGGAGAGCCACCTGAAAGCCGGCAGCCAATCTATCCCGAAGGATTTGAGCAAGCTCGAGTACGGCATGTCGATCACCGATCCTTGCATCGACTGGGCGACAACCGAGAGCCTGTTGCTAAAGCTGCACCGCGCGCTCGACGGCATGACCGACGCGCGATCACCCGCGCGGCTTCAGTCCCAGTAAGAGACCGCGATATTCCATTTGGCGGCCAGACGCCGCGCGGCGCTGCCGGCGTTGACCAGCAGCGCACGATCGGCGCTGCGCAGATGATCCAGGTCGGATGCAGCGTTGCCGTAGGCGATAACCGGCGAACCGGCATATTGCTCGCGCAGCCACGTGAGGCAACGCAGTTTTTCCTCGCCGCGGCGGTTGGGGGTTTTGAGCCGGCCGTCCAGCCGGTCGCCTTGCCATTGTACTTCCGTGCAGAGCGTGCGCTCGAAGCCGAGAAGCCGGCCTATCAGCGGCACATAGAGGTCCGGACTGGCCGAGAGCAATACCAGATGATCGCCGGCGGCGCGGTGCGCCTCCACGACGGCCAAGCCGAGCGGTCGAAAGCAGTTCTTGGCCTTCAATTGCGCGACGAAGGTTTGCGCCCACGCATCGAGCACGGAGCGTTTTTCGCCCCGCATCAGCATGCGGATGATGCTTGATTTGAGCGCCCCGCGATCGCGGTCCTGCCAATAACGGGCGAGCGCCCTGGGCAAGCGCCAGAGACCGAACGCGCGGTGGGGGCGTCGACACAGGAATCCCAGCATAAAAGGCAGCAGCGTATCGCGCCAAGTCAGCGTGCCGTCCAAATCGAAAAGCGCTATCCACGACGTTGCCGCGATGCTATGAGTGGAATTGTTTGACAAAGTTTACTTTTAATTACAGTGTAGTAGAGAGTTTTAATCGAATTGACATCACATCATTTTGCCCGATCGCGCCAACAAGGCACGATTACAATGCCCATCCATTATGACGCCATCCATTGCAATCGTCGGCGCCGGTGCCATTGGATCGTGGCTCGCCGACGCGTTTGACCGGGCCGGGTGGCGGGTGTCGATGATGGCTCGGGGCGCGACGCTTCAGGGCCTGCGCGCGGGGGGGCTGCGCGTGACCCGGGACGGCGAAACCCGAGTGAGTCGGCCGCGGGCCGGTTCCGCACACGAACTCGGCGCGCACGACTTCGTCGCTCTGACGGTCAAAGCGCAACGCCTGCCCGAGCTGGCGCCGCGGTTGAGCCCGCTCATCGGGCCGTCGACCGTGGTTGTCAGCGGCACCAACGGCATTCCCTGGTGGTTCCTTCAGGATTTTGGCGGACCGTTGGCGAATCAACTGCTCGAAACGGTGGATCCAACCGGCTCGCAACAGCGAACCTTTCCGAAGGATCGCGCGTTGGGTGCGGTGATCCACGCGTCGGTGCGCGTCCTATCCCCCGGCCATGTGCAGGTCGTGGCCACCGATCGCCTCCTCCTCGGTACCCCGGACGGCTTAGGCATGCCGCAACTCGGTTTCCTCGTGGATGCGCTGCGCGCCGGCGGCATCAACGCCCTGGCATCGAACGACATCCGTCGCGATGTGTGGAGCAAGTTGTGGGGAAACATGAGCCTCAATCCGCTCAGTGCGCTGACCCGACGCGGCACGTCCACGATGCTGGCCGACGAGGCGGTGCGCGAACTGTGTCTGCGCATGATGGAGGAAATGCAGCTGTGCGCGCGGCAGCTGAATTTGAGCGTGGCCATCTCCGCCGCGGAGCGTCTCGAGGTCACACTCAGGCTCGGAGATTTCAAAACCTCCATGCTGGCGGACCTCGAGGCTGGATGTCCGCTGGAGCTCGATCCGCAACTCGGCGCGGTGGTCGAGATCGCGAGCCGGTTGAAGATCCACACGCCTTTCTTGCGTTCGGTACTCGGCCTGGCCAGGCTTGCCTCGCCGTTGGACTCAAAAAAGAATTAGAATTACCGCTTACCCGGTTGAATGGCGGAATACCATGTTCGAAAAGGGCAACAATATCGCGCGCGCGCCGTGCTGGATGGGCCTGGCGGTCCTGACGCTGGGCGGCGCCATGGTTCAGGCCGCACCGGGCAATGCCGCGTCCGGAAATGCCGGCCAGCCACCCGCTCCGGGTGCGTCGGGTTTTTCTGCCGTGAAATCCCTCGGCGGCATCGACGAGTATCGGTTGGATAGCAATGGGCTCACGGTACTGCTGGTGCCGGATCACTCCGCGCCCGTGGTGACATTCGAGGTCACCTATCAAGTCGGCTCCCGCAACGAGGTGACCGGCACGACCGGCGCCACACACATCCTGGAACATATGATGTTCAAGGGAAGCGAGGCTTTCAACGATGCGAAGGGCAACAGCATCAAGCAGATGCTGGAGCGGGTGGGCGGCCAATTCAACGCCAGCACCTCCTTTGACCGCACCAACTATTTCGCAACCATCGGTCGCGAGAACCTCGAGAGCTATATCGCCATCGAGGCCGATCGCATGCGCCGCCTCTGGCTGCACGAGGCGGACCGGCAGGCAGAAATGACCGTCGTTCGCAATGAATACGAACGCGGCAAGAACGATCCGGAAAATGTGCTGCTGGAAGAGGTCATGGAGGCGGCGTACGTGGCGCTGCCGTATCATCATCCGACCATCGGTTGGAGAAGCGACATCGAACACGTGCCTTTGCCCAGGCTGCGCGAGTTCTACGACACCTTTTATTGGCCGAACAATGCGACCCTCACGGTGGTAGGCGATATCGAGACCGATGCGGTGCTCGGCTTGATCAAGAAGTACTACGGCGTCTATCCGCATTCGCCGGCGCCCATACCGTCGATTTACACCGAGGAGCCGGCGCAGAGTGGTGAGCGGCGCGTGGTCGTCAAACGTCCGGGCGAGTTGGGTTCGATCATCGTGGCCCACAAGGTGCCGAATGGCAGGGACGCCGATCAGGCGGCGCTCGAGATGCTCGACGCCATCTTGAGCTCGGGCAAGAACGCGCGCCTGTATCGTTCGCTCGTCGACCAGGGGCTGGCCTTGAGTGCCGGCGCGGGGACGGACGTCCACCGCGACCTGTCGCTGCACACCTTGTATGCAGCGCTGGCTCCGGGAACGACCCACGAGCAGGTCGAAAGGGCGCTGATGGCGGAATTGAACAAGATCAAGAACAGCGGCGTGACCGCGGCCGAGGTTGCCGGCGTGAAACAGCAATTCATTGCCGAGGATGCGTACAAGCGTGACGGCACGGCGGCCGTCGCCAGCGAGCTCAGCGAATGGATCGGCGTCGGCGATTGGACGCTGTACGTAACCTTTCCGCAGAAAGTGCAGTTGGTGACTCCCGCCGATGTACAGCGGGTGGCAAAGCAATATTTCGGCGCGGATCAAAGCACCACCGGTTGGTTCGTGCCGCTGGCGCCGAGAGCGGAGAAGGGCTCGTGATTCGGCTCTCGATGATAATGGCCATAACGGCGATGATGGCGGTCAACGGCGCGGCCGCCGCCACCATGGCCGACCAGGCGCATCGGTCGACGGTGGATGGAATCGACCTGATCACCTATCGCAGCAATGTGAAGGATGTGATCATCATTCTGGGCGTCTTGCCGGCCGGCGACGCCATGGCGGAAGCTGGCAACGTGGCAATCCCCACCTTGTCGGGGATGATGCTCGACCGCGGCACCAAGGCGCTCGACAAGTTCGCGATTGCCGAGAAATTGGCAAACGTCGGCGCCGAGATCAGCTTCACCGTTGGCGTGCAATCGCTTGAAATCCATGCGAAGTGCCTGAAGAAGGACCTGGCGCTGATTATCGGCACGATAGCCGCGGAGCTGCGCACGCCCTCGCTGCAGGTCGGGGAGTTCAACAAAGCCAGACAGCAGCTCATCGGCGAGCTCGAGGCCTCCGCTCAGAACGGCAACGCCTTGGCGGCAGAAGCGTTTGACCGGGCGGTATTTCCGGCCGGCCATCCGCAGCGCCCGCGCACGTTGGCCGAATACATCGCGGCCGCGAAGAGCGCCAACCTCGAGGAGGTCAGGGCGTTCCAGGCGAAATACTACGGGCCGGCGCACATGACCCTGGTCATGGCGGGTGATGTGTCCGACGCGGAAGCGCAGGCCGGTATAGGCAAGGCGTTTTCGGGTTGGACGGGCGGTCAGGATTACATCCGGCCCGCGAAGCCGGCTGCCGCCGCGGCAGCGGGCGAAGTCACCGTGCCGCTCGCGGACAAACCCAGCGTCACCCTGCTGCTGGGTCAGGCGAGCGGACTTCGTTACAGCGATCCTGATAATTTGCCGCTGCGCGTCGGCACCGCAATTCTCGGGCGCGGCTTTACCGGAAGGCTGATGGGCACGGTCCGGGACAAGGAAGGGCTGACCTACAACATCGGCGCGAACCTGGGCGATGACAGCATCACGGATGGCGTGTGGGAGATCTCCGCCAGCTTCGCACCGGCGCTGCTGGCCAAGGGCGTGGAGTCGACTCGCCGCGAAGTGGTCAAATGGTGGAAGGATGGCGTCAGCGAACCGGAACTCGCTGCGCACAAACAGGGTCTGATCGGCAGCTACTTCGTGAGTCTGGCGACCACTCAAGGCTTGGCCGAGACCATCCTGGTGAATGCACAGCGCGGCTACGATCTAAGCTGGCTCGATGCTTACCCGAAGGCGCTCAAAGCGCTGACCCGCGAGCAGGTCAACGCCGCAATCCGCACTCACATCAATCCGAACACCCTGGTGCAGGTGCAGGCCGGCAGCGTGCCGGCCTCCGGCCACTAGGCGGCCTTGCCGGGCGCCGCGAGCTGCCGCAGCACGTACTGCAGAATCCCGCCATGACGGTAATAGTCGAGTTCCTTCGGCGTGTCGATGCGCAGGCGTGCCTCGAACGCCGTCGTCCGGCCGGCGTCGGTCTTCGCGAGAACCTGGACGAACTTTGCCGCGCCGCCCCTCAGCCCCACGATGTCGAACGATTCCTTGCCGGTGAGCCCAAGGCTTTGCGTGTTCTGGCCGTCCTGGAATTGCAATGGCAGCACGCCCATGCCGATCAGATTGGAGCGGTGGATGCGCTCGAAGCTCTCGGCGATCACGGCTTTGACGCCCAACAGCATCGTGCCCTTGGCGGCCCAATCTCTCGAGCTGCCGGTGCCGTATTCCTTGCCGGCGAGAATCACCAGCGGTGTGTTCGCCGCCTTGTATCTCACCGACGCGTCGAAAATCGGCATCTGTTCGCCGCTCGGAATGTGCAGCGTGACGCCGCCCTCCGTGCCAGGCAACAGCAGGTTGCGCAGGCGGATATTGGCAAACGTGCCGCGCATCATGACTTCGTGATTGCCGCGGCGTGCGCCATAGGAATTGAAATCCACGGCTTGCACACCCTGCGCCATGAGGTACTTGGCGGCGGGGCTGGATTTCGCAATGTTGCCGGCCGGCGAAATATGATCCGTGGTCACCGAATCGCCGAGCACGGCGAGCGCTCTAGCTCCCTGGATGTCGGTCATCGGCGCCGGTGTCATGGTCATGCCGTCGAAGTAGGGCGGATTCTTGACGTAAGTAGACTTTCCGTCCCACGCATAGATCTTTCCCGCCGGGGTCTTGATCGCTGCCCAGTTGGCATCTCCCAAAAAAACATTGGCGTAGCCCTTCTTGAACATCGCTGAGTCAACCGATGCGGCGACCGCGGCGGCGACATCTTTCGCGCTCGGCCAGATGTCCTTGAGATACACCGGCTTGCCGTCCGTGCCGTGGCCCAACGGCTCGGTGGTGATGTCGATATTCAGACTGCCCGCCAGCGCGTAAGCGACCACGAGCGGCGGCGAGGCCAGAAAATTCATTTTGATTTCCGGGTGCACGCGGCCTTCGAAATTGCGATTGCCCGATAGCACCGCGCAAGCGACCACATCGCCCACTCTGACCGCTTCGGAAATCTCGGGCTTCAAAGGGCCGGAGTTACCGATGCAATTATGCACGCAGACAGTCCCGGCCACGAAGGCATGCAGGTCATTGACGGATAAGTCGTAGACCGCGCGTTTGCCGGCCGAGCGGCGATCGACGACCGTGAGGTTGAGTGTCGGCAGCGTGAGCGCGCCTTTGGGCGTGCAATAACGCTTTGGTGCACTCGCAGCGGCGGCTGGCCTCGCAAACCAATCGCGAACCCCAAGTTCGCGGAATAATTGCGCAGGCGATGGAAAATCACAGCTCTCCCGGTGCAGCGGCCGAAAGGGACGCGCGTCGGCCGAAGGCAGTCGCGTGAACCGATCATGACCTTCGAGCAGCGGGTAATGCGGAAAAACCGGCGTCTCCAGCGCAGTCATTTCAGCGGCAGCAAGGCGCCGCGTCTTGCTGAAGGACAGCCGCGTTTCACCACGCAGTGCTTCGAGACGATCGGCCATCCAGAGCCGCTGTCGGTTGATCGTATCTACCGTACGCCAATAGACCGCGGCAGCACTGGCGCGCAGCGTTTTGTCGACACAGTAGCGAAATCCCACCCGCTCGACGAACGACAGGCCTTCGGGCAGTTGCAGCCGAATTTCGCGCCGCGGTACGCCATCGCGCGCCGCAGGATATGTCGAAGCCGCGAAGCGCGTCGGATATTCGTAGACCGTTGCGCCGCGCGCCTTGACGCCGCAACGTACCAGCAGCTTGATGATGGCGTTCATCATGCGCGTGGCCGCGGGAACAAATTCCGGCTTGGCGCTTTGCGAGTAAGCCGGCGGCGCAAGGCTCGCCTGATGCTCATCTTTTCCAAAATAATGGAGGGCCGGCGCGTGACCATCAGCGCCGAATAGGCCGCCCAGAAATTCCCGCACAACGGCAACCGGGCAGCGGCTGTCCAGCACGAATTCGGGCAGTCCGGGCTCTTGGTCGATGCGCCGGCCTACCCGGATGCCCGGCAGTGACACGATCATTGAGGTGAGCACGCGCGGCAGCGCGATGGACCATTTGCGCTCATCGTAAGCGCTCGCTCGCGGGCGTTTGCCGCTCAGCAGTTCGATATCATTCAGCACCGCCTCCCGATCGAGCGCCTGACCTACGTTCATACGCGCCTGATGCAAGCGGCTGATCGAGCCATCGCTTAGCAAGTGACCGACCAAGCGCGCAAAGGCTAGGGTGCAATCGCGTTCAGCTTCACTTTCCATGGAGAACATGCGTTCACCGGCGGGGAGTCGGTAGCCAAGCTCGTCAGCACCGGGCTGATCGAGCGGTGCCTCGATACCGGCCACCACCCGGCTTTCACCCAGCGTGAGCTGGTCAGCGCGCACCCATCGACCGTCGCTGCATAGGATCCGATGGTCCGGCGTACAGATCAGTGTGCGTCCATCCTGAAGCACCAGTGCGATGCAGTCGCGTTCGCCCTGAATCATCATCTCGCGCTGCACTGCGCGTGCGAGGCGGCGCTCGCCATCGGGCGCGCATACAATTGACCCACCGGCCTCGGGTAGCTGTTCGATCGCGCGCGCCGTGCCGTTGGCGAGGAGCACAGGAGTTCCGGCGGCGATGCACGTCGTACATCCGTAGCCGACGGTATAGAAACCGAGCTGCTCAAGATCATGCAACAGGCCGGCTTTGGCCAGATAGTCCGTCACCACACGCGAACCGGGGGCGAGCGAGGTCTTGACCCAGGGCTTGGTGGTGAGCCCAAGCTTCAGCGCGTTGCGCGCGAGCAATCCTGCGGCGACGAGCACGGCCGGATTCGAGGTGTTGGTGCAGCTGGTGATCGCGGCGATCAGCACCGCGCCGTCTTTCACCTCGACATCCGCATTGCCCACCCTGGCCGGTGCGCTGCCGGTCGCCTTGGGGTTTTTCTGCGTGCGCTCCTCCGCCATTTTTTTGACACTGCTCTGGTAGACGCTCTTTGCCTTTGTCAGGGGCACGCGATCTTGCGGGCGCTTCGGTCCCGCAAGTGAAGGTTCAACCGTCGACAGGTCCAATTCGACCACGTCGGTGTAATCCGCCGCCGGCGCACCGTTGATACGCCACAATCCTTGAGCCTTGGCATAAGCCTCAACCAGCGCAATTTGCTCGGCGGACCGGCCGGTCAATTCCAGGTAGCGGATGGTTTCTTCATCGATCGGAAAAATCGCGCAGGTGGAACCGAATTCCGGCGACATATTGGCGATCGTTGCTCGATCGGCGAGCGGCAGCCCTTTGAGGCCATCGCCGAAGAATTCGACGAACTTGTCGACCACGCCTTTCTTGCGCAATATTTCCGTCACCGTGAGCACGAGGTCGGTCGCCGTGGTGCCGGGCGGCAATGCGCCGGTGAGTTTGAAGCCGATGACTTGGGGAATCAGCATGGTCACCGGCTGGCCCAGCATGGCCGCTTCGGCTTCAATGCCGCCGACGCCCCAGCCCAGCACGCCCAGGCCGTTGACCATGGTGGTGTGGGAGTCGGTGCCTACCAGCGTGTCCGGATAGGCCGATGTCTTGCCGCCGGCGTCGTCCGAAAAAATCACGCGCGCGAGCCGCTCGATGTTGACCTGGTGCACGATGCCGGTATTGGGCGGCACAACCTTGAAATTGCTGAACGCGGTTTGCCCCCAGCGCAGGAACATATAGCGCTCGCCGTTGCGTTGGAACTCAATTTCATTGTTGTGCTGCAGCGAATTGGCGGCGCCATATTCATCGACCTGCACCGAATGATCGATGACCAGCTCCGCGGGCGCGAGAGGATTGACCTTCTGCGCATCGCCGCCGAGCTTGACGATCGCCTCGCGCATTGCGGCAAGATCCACGATGCACGGCACACCGGTGAAATCCTGCATGATCACCCGGGCGGGCGTGAAGGCGATTTCATGACTCGGATGCGCCTTCGGTTCCCACTTGAGCAGCGCCTCGATATCGCTCTTCGTCACATTGACGCCGTCTTCGAAGCGCAGCAAATTCTCCAGCAATATCTTCAAGGAAAACGGCAGCCGGTCCACATCGTGCGACTTGAGGGCTGCGAGGCTCAGGATGTCGTATTGGTGCGCGCCCACCTTGAGCGTCGTTCGTGCCTTGAAGCTGTCCGTCATGAGCCCTCCACCGAAAAAAGAGAATTATAAGTGATTCCGCCGAGGGCGGGCGCAAGCTCGGAATTGAAACGACGCGCAATGATACCGCCGCCGAGACAGCGTTCGCCCTGGTAGAACACCGCGTACTGCCCCGGCGTGACAGCGCGCGCCGGACGATTCAGCGTCACATGCCAGCACTCATCGGCGCCGATACGCAGCGAGCAGTCCAGGTCGTTCTGCCGATAACGCGTCTTGACCGCGCATTCGATCGGCGGCGAAGACCCATCCGGGTGATGCGACGTCGCATCACCCGGATCGATCCACTGCAGCTGCTCGACCGTGAACGCATCCGACATGAGCAGCGGATGGTTTTGATCCTGCACCACAATGAGCGCATTGCGAGAGAGGACTTTATCCGCCACGTACCAGGGAGCCGCGGCGGCGCCAGCCCGTCCGCCCACCTTGAGGCCCGAGCGCTGCCCCAACGTGTACAGAGCGAGACCCCGGTGCTCGCCGACCAGGCGCCCCTCCGCCGTCTCGATGGGTCCCGGATCGGTGCGCAGGTGCTGGCTCAGGAACTCTTGGAACGGCCGTTCGCCGATGAAACAAATGCCGGTGCTGTCGGGCTTGTCGAATACCGGCAACCCGGCCGCATGCGCCATGCGACGCACTTGCGCCTTGATCAGGCTACCTAAGGGAAACAGCGTCTTGGACAGGGCGGATGCCGCCACGCTATGCAGGAAATAACTTTGATCCTTGGCCGGATCGGCGGCCTTCAGCAGTTGCGGATAGGGGCTGGTGTGCCGCACTTGAGCGTAGTGGCCGGTCGCCATCCATGCGGCGCCCAGCCGCTGCATGTAGTCCAGGCAGATACCGAACTTGATCTCTCGGTTGCACAGGACGTCCGGATTCGGCGTGCGGCCTGCCGCGTACTCGCGCAGAAAATGACTGAAAACCCGCTCGCGATATTGCTCGGCGAAGCTGACCCGATGCAGGGCAACTCCTAAGATATCGCAGACGCGCCGGGCGTCCTGAAAGTCGGCGGCCGTGGTGCAGTAGCCGTCTTCGTCCTCCCAGTTGGACATGAACAACCCCTGCACCGCAAACCCCGCATCGCGCAGCAGCAGCGCGGCGACGGCCGAGTCGACGCCGCCCGACATGCCGACGATGACGGTGTCCTTTGCAGGGGGAATTGGCTCAGGGCTCTGCATCCGCCCATTATACGGGCAATGCGCCGGCCCAACTCTACATGAGCATTTGCCGCATTTGCGATTCTTGCATGCTCGACTGCCACACTTCATCGAAGAAGTTCAGATAACGGCGCACGACGGCCGGATTGTTCATATCGGATATGCCATCCCAACGATCCGCTTGCAATCGATACACGATCGCCTTGTCGTCCGCGATGATGAAGGCGCCGGCGCTGGCCGGGTATTCCGGACTCATCGCGCGCAGATCGATGCAGCTGGTCAGGCGCCGTGCCAGCGCGAGAAAGCGATTGTTGTCCACCATGGCGCGAGACGGATCGGCGAGCAACACTCTGACCTTCGCGTACGAGCGTGCCAGCACCAGCCGCTTGATGGCCTCGAGGAACGGTTCCTCGCCGTACACCAGCGGCTCCAAATCCTGCGTGAAAATGGACAGCAGGCGTTGCGCTGACTTGGCGACTTTGAGGCTGGCGTCGCGTACCTCAGGCATGGTGCTCAAGATGGTCCGCGTGCCCGACCCCATGGAAGCGTCGCCTCCGGGCGCAGGGACTTTGTCCCCCGTCGCCGGTTTTGAGCGTTCTTCCGTGTTACCCGCCATAAGCTTGACCCCGACCCCGCGCAATTTGAACTCGATAGTACCGTTTGCGTCGGGCGCGCCCGTGCCAACTGCGTCACGTTTCAAGCAACCCTGGAGCCGATCAGGCAGGCGCCTGCGGGATGTCGCGCAGCGCCAGCCGCGGCGCCAAGCCTACATAAGTCGCCGGCGTCAGCGCCATCAGGCGAGCCTTGTCCTCGGGCGGCAGGGCAAGGGAGGCGATGAATTCGCGCATGGCACGCTCATCCACGGGACGGCCTCGAGTGAAGGCTTTCAGTTTATCGTAGGCGTCCGCAATGCCGTGCGCACGCATGACGGTTTGCACCGCCTCGCCCAGCACTTCCCAGGCGCGATTCAAATCCTCCGCCACGCGCGCCGCATCGAGGTCGATCTTCTCGAGTCCGCTTGTGAGCGATCTGAAACTGAGGACCGAGTGACCGATTGCCACGCCGACATTGCGCAGCACGGTCGAATCGGTCAGATCGCGTTGCAGGCGCGATATCGGTAATTTGTCGGCGAAGTGGCCCAACAACGCATTGGCCAATCCGAGGTTGCCTTCTGCGTTTTCGAAATCGATCGGATTGACTTTATGGGGCATGGTCGAGGAGCCGACTTCTCCGGAAACCAGCCGCTGCTTGAAATAGCCCATCGATATGTAGCTCCACATATCGCGGCAAAAATCCAACAGAACGGTGTTCGCACGCATCAGGGCGTGGCAGTACTCCGCGATCCAGTCGTGAGGTTCGATTTGCGTGGTGTGACGGTTTGATTGCAGCCCGAGCGACGCGACAAATGCTGCGCTGAACACCGGCCAGTCAACCTGCGGCAAGGCGGCCGCGTGGGCGTTGAAGTTGCCGACGGCGCCATTCATCTTCCCGAGGATGGCGACCCGCGCGATTCCGCGGCATTGAGCTTCGAGGCGTGCCGCAACGTTGGCCAGCTCCTTTCCCACGGTCGTCGGCGTCGCGGTTTGCCCGTGGGTGCGCGCCAGCATGGCGACATCGGCGTAGCGCACCGCCAGCGCATCGAGCATGGCGCCCAAATTCTGCAGCATCGGCAGCAACAGAGTCTCGCGGGCGCTCTTGAGCATCAGCGCATACGCCAGATTATTGATATCCTCGGAGGTCGCCGCGAAGTGCATCCACTCCAGCTCCGGCAACGCTGCGCCCCGGGCCTTCAGTTCGCCGCGCAGCCAGAGCTCGACCGCCTTGACGTCGTGGTTGGTGCGCGCCTCGATCTGCTTGATGGCGCCGACATCGGTTGCCTGCGGATCGCTTGCCAACGCCGTCAGCAGCCGGCGGGCGGCGAGCGGCATTTTTGCCAGCTTGGGCGCCGCGGGGCCGGCGGCGAGTGCAAGAAACCAAGCGCATTCCACCCGGACCCGTTCGCGCATCAGCCCGGCTTCGCTGAAAATTTGCCGCACATCGCCGAGTTTTTCGGCGTATCGGCCGTCGAGGGGAGACAGGGCGTCGGGCAAAGAGGTGGACATCGGAGCGCCGCAGCTTGAGTGTAGAATGCGAGATTCTACCGTAAACCACCCGGATCCTGCGGAGTTAGGCTCGATGACAGCAACCACCCGCGTCGAGCGCGACAGCTTAGGCTCGCTCGATGTGCCTGCAGAGGCGCTTTGGGGCGCCCAGACGCAACGCGCGATTCAGAATTTCCCTGCGAGCGGGCTGCGCATGCCGCGGGCGTTCATCGAGGCGTTGGCGCTCATCAAGCATGCCGCGGCCGGGGCCAATGCCGAATTGGGCGATCTTCCCGCGGCCGTGGCCGGTGCCATTCAAGGGGCGGCGCTCGAAGTGGCGGCAGGCCGTTACGACGATCAGTTTCCGGTGGACGTGTTCCAGACAGGCTCCGGCACGAGCAGCAACATGAACGCCAACGAAGTGATTGCGGCGCTCGCGGCGCGCGCGCTCGGCGCGGCGGTGCATCCCAACGATCAAGTGAACCTGAGCCAAAGCAGCAACGATGTGGTGCCGACCGCGATCCATGTGTGCGCGGCGCTGCGGCTGCATACACAGCTGCGGCCCGCGCTCACGCGTTTGCAGGAAGTGTTGGCCGCGCGCAGCGCGGAATTCGCGGGCCTCGTCAAGACCGGCCGCACGCACTTGATGGACGCCATGCCGATCACCCTGGGGCAGCAGCTCGGCGGCTGGCAGGCGCAGATTGCCGCCTGCGAAGCGCGCCTGGCGGCGGTGACGCCGCGGCTGCATGCCTTGGCTCAGGGCGGCACCGCGGTGGGCACCGGAATCAACGCCCGAGCGCAGTTCGGCGCGGTATTCGCGCGGCATTTGGCGCAGCTGACCGGGATCGCGTTTCGTCCGAGCGAAAACTATTTCGAGGCGATGTCGAGCCAGGATACCGCCGTGGAACTCTCGGGTCAGCTCAAGGTACTGAGCGTCAGCCTGATGAAGATCGCCAATGATTTGCGTTGGATGAACAGCGGTCCGCTGGCGGGATTGGCGGAAATCGCCCTGCCGGCGTTGCAGCCCGGCAGCAGCATCATGCCGGGCAAGGTGAATCCCGTTGTGGCCGAGTCCGTGACGATGATCGCCGCGCAAGTCATCGGCAACGATTCGACCATTACGCTCGCGGGGCAGTCGGGAAACTTCGAACTGAACGTCATGCTGCCGGTCATTGCCTACAATCTGGTGCAGAGCCTGGAGTTGTTGGCCATCGGCAGCCGCAACCTGGCGGATAACGCCATTGCCGGATTTAGCGTGAATGGCGCTCGAATCGAGGACGCGCTCGCACGCAACCCGATCCTGGTGACCGCGCTGAATCCGATCATCGGCTACGAAAAAGGCGCGGCGATTGCCAAAAGAGCCTACCGTGAAGGCCGGCCCATTCTGGAGGTCGCCGCGGAAATGACCGACCTGGGGCCCGATGAATTGCGGCGGCTGCTCGATCCGAAATCCCTCACCGAGGGCGGCATCAAGGCTGCGGGCAGCTAGATTCGCCGATGGATCCGCTCTATTCCAAACAGCATATCCGCGATGCGCTGGATACGGCGCCTTCGACGCCTCCGGAAGACATGCACTGGCTGGCCGCCGCCCCGCCCGAGGTGGCCGCGCGAGTCCGGGCCACGTTGCCGACGCGCCGCACGCCCGCCGCGGTGCTGGTGCCTTTGGTGGAGCGGGAAACGGGGATGACCGTGTTGCTCACGCAGCGCGCCACCACGCTGAAGGATCATGCCGGTCAGATCAGCTTTCCCGGCGGCCGCATTGAACCGCAGGATCGCGATGCTTGGCACGCCGCATTGCGGGAAACTTTTGAAGAAATAGGACTTCGCTCCGAGCTGGTGGAATTTGCCGGTTATTTGCCGGACCACGTCGTGATCTCAGGATTTCGGGTGACACCGGTCGTGGGTTTCGTCAATCCCCGCTACCAACTCACCGTGGCCGCCGCGGAGGTGCACGATGTCTTCGAGGTGCCGCTGGACTACATTCTGGATGCCGCCAATCATAAATCGCGCCAGCGCCAGATCGGCGAGTTGACCGTCGATATTCACGATATTCCCTACGGCGAGCGCAATATCTGGGGCGCGACGGCGGGAATGCTCATGACCTTGCGGCGGCGGCTGCAGGGGCGCGCTGCGGCGCCGCCATGAGTTCGCGCATGGCCGAACTACTCGCGATCATGGCGCGGCTGCGGGCGGCCGACGGCTGTCCTTGGGACCGCCGGCAAACTTTCGCGAGCATCGCGCCCTATACGCTCGAGGAAGCGTATGAGGTCGCCGATGCGATCGAGCGCGGCGATCTGGACGCACTGAGGGAGGAGCTCGGAGACCTGCTGTTCCAGGTCGTGTTCCATGCGCAGATGGCGAGCGAGGCGCAGCGCTTTGATTTCGAGGCCGTCGTCGCCGCGATTTGCGACAAGCTCACGCGGCGCCATCCGCACGTGTTCGCCGGTGGCGGCCCGTTGAGCATCACCGAGCAGAACTCCGCCTGGGAGGACATCAAGGCGGAGGAGCGCGGCCCGGCGGAGGTGTCGGCCCTGCACGGCGTGCCGGCCGCCATGCCGGCGCTGTTGCGAGCCTACAAATTGAGCAAGCGCGCGGCGCGGGTCGGATTTGATTTCGAGCACGCGGGCCAGTGCGCCGATAAGGTCGATGAGGAATTGGCGGAAGTGCGTGCCGCAGCGCGCGGCGCGCACAGCGCCGCACCCGAGATCTTCGAGGAAATCGGCGATCTGCTGTTCGCCGCCGCGAATCTGGCGCGCAAGCTGGATATCGACGCGGAAGCGGCACTGCGTGCCGCCAACGCAAAATTCGAGCGTCGATTTCGCGGTATGGAATCGCTCGCCGCGCGGCGTGGCCAGGTGTTCGCGGAATTGGATCTCGCGGCCCAGGAGGGCCTCTGGCAAGCCGTCAAGCGTGGCGAGTAAGCGATGATCGACGACAACACGGCGCGGCGCGCGGCCTCGCGCGCGGCGCCGCAGTTGCACTTCAAGCATGATCTTGAACTGCCCATCACCGCGCGGCGCGAAGATATCTTGCAAGCCCTCGCGGCTCACCAGGTGCTCCTGGTCGCCGGAGACACCGGTTCAGGTAAAAGCACGCAGTTGCCGCAATATTGCCTGGAACTGGGCCGGGGCGCGGCGGGGCTGATAGCCCATACGCAACCGCGACGGCTGGCGGCGCGAGCCTTGGCCGCGCGCGTGGCGGAGGAATTGGGCCAACCGGTGGGGCGCAGCGTGGGCTTCAGGGTGCGCTTTGCGGATCAAATATCGGATGCGACGCGGCTGGTGCTCATGACCGATGGCCTGCTGCTCGCCGAATTGGCTTCCGATCCGCAGCTGCGCCGCTATGACACGGTGATCGTCGACGAGGCGCATGAGCGCACCCTCAATGTTGATTTGCTGCTGGGCGTGCTCAAGGGCCTGCTGCCGCGGCGGCCGGATCTGAAACTCATTGTCACCTCCGCGACCCTGGATGTGGAACGGGTGGCGCAATTTTTCGGCAATGCGCCGATCATCACGGTAAGCGGCCGCAGCTACCCCATCGAAGTGCGCTATCGGCAGTGCGGCGATGCGGACGAAGATCCTGATCTGCCGGTGGCGGTGCTCGATGCGTTCCAGGAAATAGCCACCGAGCCCGGCGCCATCGGCAACGGCGACGTGCTGGTTTTTCTGCCGGGCGAGCGCGAGATTCGCGACGTCGGCGAGCTGTTGGAACGGGAACTGCAGTCGCGCGTCGAAGTATTGAGCCTGTATTCGCGGCTCTCATGGGAGCAGCAGAGCAAGATTTTTCAGCGCGGCCCGCGGCAACGCATCGTGCTGTCGACCAATGTGGCCGAGACCTCGATTACCGTGCCCGGCATCCGCGCCGTCATCGACTCCGGGTTGGCGCGGATCAGCCGCTACAGCGTGCGCACCCGGCTGCAGCGCCTGCCGATCGAGGCGGTCTCGCGCGCGAGCGCCGAGCAACGCAAGGGCCGCTGCGGCCGGCTCGCTGCCGGCCTGTGCGTGCGTCTGTACGGTCAAGAAGATTTTGAGCGGCGCCCGGCATTCACCGAGCCCGAGGTCCTGCGCACCAACCTCGCGGCATTGCTGCTGCGCCTCGCGGCGGACGGATTGGGCCGGGCGGAGGATTTTCCCTTCATCGACGCGCCCGATTCGCGCGCGCTCAACGATGGCTATCGCCTTCTGCAGGAGCTGCAGGCGCTCGATGACGAGCGTCGCATCACGCGCCGCGGCAGAGACATGGCGCGCCTGCCGCTCGACCCGAGGCTTGGCAGAGCGCTGCTGGAGAGCAAGCGCTTTCACGCCGAGGGCGAGCTGCTGGCCATCGTCTCGGGCCTGAGCGTGCCGGACGTTCGCCTCGGCGAGGATCCGCCGCAAGGCGCGGCCTTCGATGACAACAAGTCGGAATTCTCGGCGCTGCTCAAGTTATGGGGCGCATACCGCGCGGCGCGGGCAGGACCGCGGCGCGAACTGCGCCGCTGGTGCAAGGAGCATCGCCTCTCGGTCCTGCGGCTGTCGGAGTGGGACGATGTCTACGGCCAGGTGGCCGATCGCGCGCGTGACCTCGGCCTTGAGGCGCAGGGCGCCAAGGCGAGCTACACGGGGGTGCATCGCTCATTGCTGGCCGGCTTCTGCTCCATGGTGGGAACTCGCGGCGAGGAGGGCGCCTACCTGGGTACGCGCGGCGTGCATTTTCATATTTTCCCGGGCTCGCCCCTGGCGCGCCGCCGCCCGCGCTGGGTCATGGCCGCCAGCATCGTCGAAACGTCGCGCGTATTCGCACGGCGCGTTGCCGAGGTCGAACCGATGTGGATCGAAGCCGCGGCCTCGCATCTGGTAAAGCGCGAGTATCTCGAGCCGGACTGGGATGAATCGCGCGAGGAAGTGGTCGCGCGCGAACGCAGCAGTTTTCTGGGGCTCACCTTGAGCGCCGGGCGCCTCGTGAACTATGGTCGCATCGCGCCGGAGGAATCGCGCCGGATTTTCGCGCGCGAGGCATTGGTGCATCAACGCTTGCGGCGGCGGCCGGCGTGGCTCATGGCGAACGACGCCGCGCTGCGCCAGGCACAGCAGATGGAGGATCGCCTGCGCACCCGCGACCTGGTGCAGGGAGCGGAAGCGTTCGTGGATTTTTATGACCAACACCTGCCGCGCCAGATATCCAGTGCGGCCGGCCTGGAGCATTTCAGCCGGCACCTCTCCCCCGCGCAACGCGCCGCGCTGACGCTGACAGCGGAGCGCATTTTTGCACGCCGGCCAACGGCGACGGCACTGGCGCAATTTCCGCTACAGACACGCGTCGATGCGCTGACGGTGCCCGTGGAATATCATTTTGCACCCGGCGAGGCGCAGGACGGGGCGAATCTGCGCGTACCGCTGCTGGCATTGCCCGGACTGACGCGCGCGATGATCGATGCAGCCATTCCGGGTTTGGCCGCGCCGCGCATCGAGGCGCTCTTGCGTTCGTTGCCCAAGGACGCCCGCCGCAGCTTGATTCCGGTGGCGGCAACGGCCGCACAGTTTCTGGCGGAGACGCAGGGGGCAGGCGCCGACGCCGAGCAATTGACGGGGTGGCTGAAGGCGCGGCACGGTATGGCGGAAGCGCTGCTTCGATTCGATCCCAAGGCCGTGCCGGTGCATTTGACGCCGCAATTGACGGTCACTCAAGACGGCAGGGAGATTGCGCGCGGCTCGGATCTGGCGCAATTGCGGCGCGCATGCGCAGCCGCCGGGCGCGCGGAGCTCGAGCGTCGCGCGCAGGCGGCTTACGGCGCTCCTGGGCCCTGGCGTCGATTCGAACTCGATCAGCTGCCCGAGCGCATGCCTCTGGCTTTGGAGCAAGGCACGATTTGGGTGTTCCCCGCGTTGCTGCAACGGGATTCAGGGTTGCAGGTGCAATACGAATGGTCGGCCGAGGAAGCGCAGCACGCATGGCGGGACGGCGCGGTTCGTCTGGCGCGCTCCATGCGGGAGCAACAATCGCGGGATCTGGCCAAGTCCGCGGCGAGTTCCGCTGCGCTGATGCTGCGCGCGAGCCCGTACTTGAGCGGCGATGCGCTGGTCGATACGCTGTTGCAACTGGCGTTTCGCGCCGCTTGCTTCGCGGAAGAGCTGCCGCCGCGCACCCGGCCTGAGTTCGAAGCCGCCGTTGATCGCGGGCGCGGGCGCCTGTACGCGTGTCTTGAGCAATCGAGCGCGATGATGCTGGCCTGGCTCGAGGAGGCCAACCTGGCGAGGCGGGCGCTCGATGACGCGCGCGCCAGGCTACCGGCCGAGACCGCCGAGGAGACCCGCCGTCACCTGCAGCGACTGATGGATGGCCCGACCATCCAAGCAGCATCGCTGGAGTGGTTGCGCCAATTGCCGCGCTATCTCAAAGCGGAGCTGCGCCGCTGGCAGCGCAATTCGGTGCGAGGCGGCGAACCCAAGCACATCGCGCAGGAACTCGAGCAGTGGTCGGCGCGCTATCAGGAGCTGGAAAGGCGGCTGGCCGCTGAACTGCGCTGGACACCGAGGCTCGTTGAATTGCGGTTCTGGATCGAGGAATACCGTGTTTCCCTGTACGCCCAGGAATTGAAAACGCTCGCGCCAATTTCCGCGGCACGCCTGGAGCAGCGCGCCGCGGAAATAGAATCCTGGCTGCGCCGCTAGCGCAGGTTGCGCGCCGCACCCGGCGCCTAGACGTCGAAGCGTATTCCCTGCGCGAGCGCCATCTTTCCGCTCCAATTGATGGTATTGGTTTGGCGCCGCATATACGCCTTCCACGAATCGGAGCCCGCCTCGCGACCGCCGCCGGTGTCCTTCTCGCCGCCGAAGGCGCCGCCTATTTCTGCACCCGAGGTGCCCAGGTTGACGTTGGCAATGCCGCAGTCGCTGCCGCCGGCTGACAAGAAGCGTTCGGCGGCCTGCAGACTGTCGGAGAATATCGCCGATGACAGCCCGTAGGACACGGAGTTATGCACTGCCAGCGCCTCCTCGAGCGTCTCGAAGCTCATCACGTACAAAATGGGCGCAAATGTCTCGGTGCGCACCACGGCCATGCCGGGATTCGCGCGAACGATGGTCGGTTCCACAAAATTACCCGGCCGCGGCAGCACGTTGCCGCCGCACAACACCTGTCCACCCTCGGCCTGCGCCGCTGCGATCGCCGTGGAATAGCGCGACACGGCGCCGGAGTCGATCAGGGGTCCCATCAGGGTCTGCGGGTCCAGCGGATCGCCGATACGCACCTGGGCGTACGCGCCGATCAGCCGCCGCTCCAGTTCGCCAGCCAGCGAGCGATGGACGAGAACCCGTCGCGTGGTCGTACAACGCTGACCGGCGGTTCCCACGGCGCCGAAGACAATGGCGGGCACCGCCAGATCCAGATTGGCGTGTGCATCGACGATCAATGCGTTGTTGCCGCCGAGCTCGAGCAGGCTCTTGCCGAGACGTTGTGCGACGCGCACGCCGATTTGCCTTCCCACCGGGGTCGATCCGGTAAAGGACACCAGTGCGACGCGCCGATCGTCGACAAAGCGGCCGGCAAGCTCGGTGCCGGCATCGATGAAGACCTGGAACACCGGGGGCAGGGCGAGCCGCTCAAGCACTCGATTGCAAATGTGCTGCACGGCGAGTGCGCATAGCGAGGTTTTCGGAGAGGGTTTCCAAACGGTGGCATTGCCGGCAATCGCGGCCAGGAATGCATTCCAGGCCCAGACGGCGACGGGAAAATTGAACGCCGAGATCACGCCCACCACGCCCAGCGGGTGCCACTGCTCGTACATGCGATGCTGCGCGCGTTCCGAGTGCATGGTATTGCCATACAGCATGCGCGATTGTCCCACCGCGAAATCGGCGATATCGATCATCTCCTGCACTTCACCATCGCCCTCTGCCTTGATCTTGCCGTTTTCCATCGACACCAAGCTGCCGAGCGCGTCTTTAAAAGCCCGCAACTCCTCACCGACCTGACGCACGGCCTCGCCGCGCTTCGGCGCCGGAACGTGCCGCCAAACCGCGGCCGCGCCGACCGCCGCAGTCATGACATGCTCGTAGTCGGCGGGCGTGGCACCGCGCACCTGTGCCAGGCGTTGTCCGTTCGCCGGGTTGATCGAATCGATCAATGGGCCCTCGGTAGCGGCGCTCCAGCCCTGGCTGCCGGACCAAACGCCGGCGTTGATCTGCTTGAGTCCCAGGGATTCGAGCGGCTTGCTGCTGTGCTTCATGGTTCGTCTCGATTTATCAACGCTCAATTGAGGGGGCCGCATTTTGACTTGGGTCGGCGTACAACGCTAGCATCCTTGCATGTCGAACACTCCCGCCTTGACCAACTGGCAGCCGGCGACCTGGCAGCGCCGTCCCGCCTCGCAACAGCCCAAATATGCCGACGCGCCGGCATTGGAGCGCGCCGTTGCCGCGTTGGGCCGGCTGCCGCCGCTGGTGGTCTCGTGGGAAATCGAGGCGCTCACCGCCAAGCTCGCGCAGGCGCAGCGCGGCGAGCAGTTCTTGCTTCAGGGCGGAGATTGCGCTGAGAGCTTCGAGGACTGCGAGTCGGACAACATCGCGCGGCGCTTGAAGATCCTGCTGCAAATGAGCTTGGTGCTGCTGCAAGGAATGAAGAAGCCGATCGTGCGCGTCGGTCGCTTTGCCGGCCAGTACGCCAAGCCGCGCTCCGCGGATACCGAGACGCGGGCGGGAGTGACCCTGCCGACGTATCGTGGCGATAACGTCAATCGTCCGGGCTTCAGCGCGGCGGAGCGCGAGCCGGATCCGGAGCTCCTGCTGCGCGGCTATGAGCGCGCTTCATTGACGCTCAATTTCGTGCGCGCGCTGATCGACGGCGGCTTTGCCGATTTGCATCACCCGGAATATTGGGACTTGGGGTTTTTGCGTCACGCGCCGCTGCGCGAGGCCTACCAGCAAATCGTCGATTCGATCGCCGAGTCGATGGATTTCTTCGAATCGATGAGCGGACAGCGCGTGCATGCGGCTACGCGCGTCGACTTCTATACCAGCCACGAGGGTTTGCACCTGTTCTCGGAGCAGGCGCAGACACGCTATATCGAACGCCAGAAGCGTTGGTACAACCTGTCGACGCATATGCCGTGGATCGGCATGCGCACGGCGGATGTCGACGGTGCGCATGTCGAATATTTTCGCGGCATATCCAACCCGATTGGCGTGAAGGTGGGCGCCTCGATGAGCGCGGAGTGGCTGCAGGAGCTGATTCAGGTGCTCAATCCGCAAAATCAGCCCGGCCGCCTGACCTTTATTCATCGCTTCGGTGTCAAGGATATCGAACGGCGACTGCCGGACATGATCCGTGCGGTCCGCGCAACCGGTTCGCAGGTGCTATGGGTGTGCGATCCCATGCACGGCAATACGGAAACCACGGCTGGCGGCATCAAGACACGGCGCTTCGACAATATTTTGGGCGAAGTCGAAGCCGCATTTCGAATTCACCGCGACGAAGGCTCCGCGCTCGGCGGCGTGCACATTGAGCTCACCGGCGAGGATGTCACCGAATGCGTCGGCGGGGCTCGAGGCTTGACCGAGGCCGATCTGGCGCGCGCCTACAAATCCCAAGTGGATCCGCGTTTGAATGCCGAGCAAGCCCTCGAACTCGCCATGTTGATTGCGCGCCGCGCCGGAGCGGGTCACCGCATTGCCAAGATGCCGCAGCCGGAGCGCTAGCCGGATGAGGCGGGGCTAGGTCCGCAGATAGCTGGCGCCGTTGACGTCAATCACGCAGCCGGTCATGGCGGCCGGCGCATCGAGGGCGCAGTAGACGGCGGCATTGGCGATCTCATCGCTTCGACTGACGCGCCCCAAGGGGTGTTGGGCCAAGATCGCGGGTCCGTCAGGTCCGTCGAGATGGCTCGTGGCCATGTCCGTTTCGACCCAGCCCGGCGCAACGCAGTAGACATACACCGCGTCCGGCGCGAGCCCTTTGGCCAAGGATTGCGAAAGCGCGTTGAGGCCGGCCTTGCTGGCGGCATAGGCAGGTGCATCAGGCTCACCGCGAAACGCGCCGCGCGAGGAAATATTGACGATGCGGCCACGGCCGAATTCCCGCCCGTGCAGCGGGACGCGAGCGGCCATGCTTTGGGCCGCAAGCAGCGACAGATTCGCCGGCGCGGCGAGATTGGTCGCGAGCGTCGACTGCCACGCCGATTGCCATGTGTCGTAAGCGGTCTTGAGCGGCGGATGAAAAACATACAGGCCGGCGTTGTTGATGAGGATATCGACGGCGCCGAGGGAATCGGTGACCCGTTGCCAGAGCAGCCTCGCCTGCGCCGGTTCCGACAGATCCGCATCGAAGCTTGCGTGTCCCGTACCGGGAAGGCTGCCCAGACTTGCCGCGGCCGCTTCACGGTTATTGCGGTAGTGAAGCGCCACACGCACACCGCGCTGCGCCAGCTGCAAGGCGATGACGCGGCCGATTCCGCGCGATGCGCCGGTCACCAGCGCAACCACCCTGGCATCAGGGGGCAACGGCTTGCACCACGGTGGTTTTGATCTCGGCGAGTTGGCCCCTGTCGGGGTTGCGCGTCGCGTAGATGGCGATGACCGAGCATAGCGCCCGGTAATTATTGAATTCCTGAATCTTCGCTCCCCCCTGATCCGTCTCGTCCCCAAAATATCCGCACGTCGCGCTCCATCCAGGCCTTGAGCAAGCCTTCCGGGTCGGAGGTCACGATAATATAGTAATTATCCTTGCAATGAGCAGGCGCCGGCGGGCCAGGGACTCCTCCCCCGGGCTTGATTCCCAATATTCGCCGAACGCGGTGCGAGCGTACGCAGTCTCAATCTAGTATCGGCGCACCGGCAACGGTCTGTGGTGATGTAAGGGGGGCCGATGCGGATGTTCCAGGCGCCGCCGCGGCACGAATGCCCATCCCTGCACCATCGCGTAGGAGCTTGTCCGCGCCTCCGATCCGTACTGCTCGGAATATTCCTCACCCACCGGGGCTTGATCGTCGTACGCCGGGGCGTAGCGGGGCTCCTGCTCGTAGCTGCGCGGGTAACCATTTAAGGGTGTCGCGTTCATGGTGTTTATCGGACCCACATCAAGCAGCGTCGAATTCTCGCCGCAGGGGTTGTTGGAAAAAGTCTTGACGCCCTGCGTCGTGCAGGCCCAAATCTGTCCACCCTCCGGCTCCGCGTGGATGGCCGCTCGCACAGGTTCCGGGGGGAATACTTGCGCCGGATCGGACTCGGTGGCCGGCTCGGGCAGCAGCGCCGATTCGGGTGCTGCCGGCGCTGGCGGCGGCGCTGGCGCAGGTGCCCGCGATGCCGGCATCGCGAGCGGTTGCGACGCAACGAGCGATGCGAGTGATGCGAGCGGTGCGTTCTGAACCACCGTTTTGTGGGTCGACAGTGCGATGAAAGCGACGGCAACCGCGGTGGCCGACAGGCCGCCCAGTATCCACGGCAGCAAATCGCGTTCCTGGTTCATGGGGTGGATTATCCGCCGCCGAGCCGAACAGCGGGATGAATGTCCCGACAGCTTCCGGCTTGACCGACCAAGGGACGGACGCCGCGATGCGGATTGCGCCATGGAAATGAGGGCGTCAAGACCGGTCAGGCGGCGCCTTTATGGCAGAGATATTAATGGTGGCCGCACCAGCCGCTTTTATGATTAAATATTAATAACTTCAATAGGTTAGATTATTAACGACGATTTTGTCGCGCTCGCAGGCGGCAGTTTTTAAAAACCCGCCTTGCCCCGGTGCCATCAAGTGCTATTCTGCGTCTCGAACCTTCCCCGCAGCCGAGCCTCAGGGCGCCCAAAGCCGCTTAAGCTCGGAAGTTGTGGAGCCAAGAATAATTGGCGAGTGCGAGGGATCTTTCCCCCGTTGCCGGGGTCTGACTGGGTTTGTAAGCCTTCTGGGCCAGGTTCAGTTGCGCTCGGGTTAGTCCAAAGTCCAAGCGCGATCGATGGCGGGCTACGCGGTAATCCGCGTAGCCCGTTTTTTCATGACGCTCAGCGTGTGATACACCTCTCGAGAATGAACCCAATTTTTGATGTCGATTGCAGACGCTGTGCGCGTCTTGCAGCGTTTCTGGATGCCATCCACATCGAGGAACCCACATACCACTGCCGGCCGGTACCACCCTTCGGCGATCCGAACGCGCGCATGATTCTCGTGGGCCTGGCGCCGGGAATGCATGGTGCCAATCGAACCGGACGGCCCTTCACGGGCGACCACGCCGGTATTTTACTATACCGCACCTTGCACAAATTCGGACTTGCCAGCGCCGCGCAGTCGACCGCGGCCGATGACGGCCTGCAACTCTTGGACGCGCGAATTACCAACTCCGTGAAGTGCCTGCCGCCCGCAAACAAGCCGCTGCCTGCCGAAATCAAGCAGTGCAATGCTTACCTCAGGGCCGAACTCGAGCAAAGCCCGAATGCGCGCGTGATTCTGGCCCTGGGCGCGATCGCGCATGCTGCCGTGCTGCGGGCGTACGACTTGCCGGCGGCTCAACACCGCTTTGCGCATGGCGCGCAACACCGGCTCGGCGAGGGCCGGCTGCTGCTCGATTCGTATCATTGTAGCCGCTACAACACCCAGACCCGGCGGCTGACCGCGCAGATGTTTGAAGCGGTGATCGAGAAGGCACGTGAGCTCGCGCAGGCCCGGCGTGACAGTCATGAATAGCCCGGCAGAGCCGCTGCCGACCGCGCTCCCGGAGCACTTCGATGCCAGAAGCTTCGTCGACAGCCTGCCGGGACGCCCGGGCGTCTACCGCATGTTGGATGGCGAGGGCCAGATTCTCTACGTCGGCAAGGCGCGCAGTCTCAAGAGCCGTGTTGCGTCGTATTTTCAGCCCAGCAATCTGCAGCCCAAAGTCCAGGCGCTGCTCGCCAAGACGGCGAATATGGAAGTGACGATCACCAATTCCGACACCGAGGCGTTGCTGCTCGAGTACAACCTCATCAAGAAGCATCGGCCGCGCTTCAACGTGGTACTGCGCGATGACAAGAGCTTCCCATACCTGCATCTGGAGACCAATCATGATTTTCCGCGCCTGAATTTCTACCGCGGTACGCGCAAGGAGCCGGGGAAATATTTCGGTCCGTACCCCTCGGCAGGCGCGGTACGCGACACGCTGCAGCAGCTGCAGAAGCTGTTTCGCATCCGCAATTGCGACGACACGTATTTTGCGAACCGCTCGCGGCCCTGCCTGCAGTACCAGATCCAGCGCTGCACGGCACCCTGCGTCGGTCTGGTTTCCGAGGATCGCTATGCAGGGGACGTGAATGCGGCAATCAAGGTGCTGGAAGGGCGCAACGATGAGGTGAGCGCAGAGCTTGGCCGGCGCATGGACGCGGCCGCCGAACGCCTGGATTTCGAGGAAGCTGCGCAGCTGCGCGATCAACTCGCCAAGCTCAAAGTCATCCAAGCCCAGCAAATCGTGACCGCGGGCGCGGACCACGATGCGGATGTCATCGCCCTTGCCGCTGCCAACGGCGAGTATTGCGTGGCGCTCATGTTCGTCAGGGCCGGCCGCAGCCTGGGCAGCACGACATTTTTTCCGAAGGCGCCGCTTGCCGAGCTGCCGGAGGTCCTCGCGGCCTTTGTGATGCAGTACTATTTGGAGCGCGATGCACCGGCGGAGATCATCGTGGAGCAGGAATTCGACGAGATGCAGCTGCTGGAGACGACCCTCGCGCAGCGCTTGTCGCACAAGGTGCGAATTTGTACTTCCGTTCGGGGTATCCGCGCGCGCTGGCTGGATATGATGCGCACCAACGCGGAACAGGCGCTGAACATGCGGCGCCTGGCGCGCGCCGGCATCGAATCCAGCCTGGAGGATTTGCGCGAGGCATTCGATCTGGAGGAAGCACCCAATCGCCTGGAGTGTTTTGACATCAGCCACACCGCAGGCACGGACACGGTGGCATCCTGCGTCGTGTTTGGCGTGGAAGGCCCGCTGAAAAGCGATTATCGGCGCTTCAACATCAGCGGCATTCAACCGGGCGATGACTACGCGGCGATGTACCAGGCGCTGACCCGGCGCTATAAGCGGGTGCGCGATGGCGAGATCGCGAGACCGGACGTGCTGCTCATCGATGGCGGCAAGGGCCAGCTGGCTGAAGCGGCCAAGGTGCTCGATGAGCTGGGGATAGGGGGCATAGCCCTGATCGGCGTTGCCAAAGGCGCCGATCGGCGCGCAGGGCAGGAACAACTATTCTTGTTGGGCCAGGATACCCCCACTATACTGCCGCCGGATTCCCGTGCGTTGCACCTGATTCAGCGCGTGCGCGACGAGGCGCATCGCTTTGCGATCGCCGGGCATCGCAGAAAGCGCGCCAAACGCCACAGCCAGTCGATTCTCGAAACCATTCCGGGTTTAGGACCGGTGAAGCGGCGCGAGCTGCTGAAGCAATTCGGCGGCCTTCAAGGGATACTGCGTGCAGGCATCGATGATTTCATTCAAATCCGCGGCCTCGGGCGAGAGCTCGCCCAGGTGATCTATGAACACCTCCATCCCGGACGCTAGGCCCAAGTCGCATTTCAATCTGCCCAACACGCTGACGTGGTTGCGCATTTTTATGATTCCGGGCGTGGTGCTTCTTTATTATTTGCCATTTTGGTGGGCACACCCTGCGGCGGGTGTGGGATTCGCGCTGGCCGGCATAACCGATACGCTGGATGGCTATTTCGCGCGCAAGCTCGGATTGACCTCGCGGCTCGGCGCATTCCTGGATCCGGTCGCGGACAAGCTGATCGTCGCCGGGGCGCTGGTGCTCATCGTGAGCGGTGATTCGCGCTGGTTCGTGGTGAGCATGGCCATCGTGATTATCGGCCGGGAGATTGCGGTCTCAGCGCTGCGCGAATGGATGGCCGAGATTGGGGCGCGCGGCCGGATCAAAGTGTCGCAGCTGGCCAAGTACAAGACCATCATGCAGATCACCGGACTGTCGATGATGTTGTTCCAGCACCGGTTGCTCGGCATCGCCATTTACAAGCTGGGAGTGGTGTTGACAGCCATCGCGGCGGTGCTGACGCTGTGGTCGATGATTCTCTACTTGCGCCTGGCCTGGCCCGAGCTGCGAGACAGCTCGCGGCTGTAGCCAATGCTGAAATAGCCCCCTGGTTCAAAGCCTTAGCGGCCTATCGCGCGGAGTTTCTCCTTGACTCCCAGCCGCACGGCCCTACAATTGCGCCTCTGTTTAGGGCGGGAATAGCTCAGTTGGTAGAGCGCAACCTTGCCAAGGTTGAGGTCGCGAGTTCGAGCCTCGTTTCCCGCTCCATGAATTTTATAGCTAGCGAAATTTCCCTAGCTAGCACAAACAGTTAGTCGATCCGGACGGTGGAATCCTGTTCCGAGCCCCCGCGAAGGGCCAGGCGCGGTCGGCGCGCCATTGGCTGAGTACTGGCCCTATACTGCGGCGCAATGCTATTCGACGCTGAAAGACCGCATTTTTTTCGCCCGTTGACGGGCAAGTACCGTGAGCAGATCGCAGCCTGTCTGCGGGAACTCTACTCCCGCCTCTACAGTTCACTGGCGGACTACAGCCGGGTGATCGGCCGGGAACTCGTGCTCGAGGTGTTTCAGGAGGCGATCACCCGCAGCCCGGTGCTCGACGACGCAGAAGACGATAAGTCGCCCCCGGTGCGCGATGAGCGGGAACAGGCGATTTGGATACTCAAAACACTGATCGAACACGGCTGGCTGGAATTGCACCCAGACGAAATCTCCCTGACCAGCACCTACAGTTTCTCGCGCATTGGCCGCATGTTCACCCAGCCCATGGCCGAGTTGTCCGGCGGCCGGTTCCGCACACGCCATCGCAACACCCGCAATACCTGCAGTGCCCTGCGTTCGTTCCTGGAGAAGGACAAACGGGAGGTGTATGACCTCCTCGATGCCTACGAGTATTCCGAGCGCATCGTGGCGGATTTCTCGGACGTGATTGCCGAGCTCGACGAGCGCAAGCGGCAACTGGTGCGCGAGGTGGAGGCACAACAGTTGGTACATCGAGCCAGCGACGAGTTCTTCGAGTTCATGGAAAAACGCTTCATGCCGGATCTTGCCTTGCGCTTCTCCGAGGATAGCGTGGTCAAGTACCGCGAGGAATTGGACGATCTCCTGAAAAGGGCGCGCGCTCAACGCAAGGAAACCAAGATTGCGGCCGAGCGTGAATTGCGGCGGGTGGCGCCTGAACTCGCAACGCACGGGGCGCGATCCGTGTACATGACCCTCCTGGATCAGATCGAGAGCCGTCTGCACAGCGCGGCCGACCTGATGCTGCCGGCACTGCGCCGCTCATTGCATGGCTTCACGCGCCGCGCCGACATCCTGCTGCGGCAATTGAGCTTTTCCGAAGCTAGTCAACATGCCTTGTTGGATTCGTTCGAGGCGCTGGCACAGCTTCCGGAGGCGGAACAGGACGTGCACCTGCGCGCCTCGGCCGAGCATCTCACCGGGCTCGCCATGGGCTTCGTCGATCCGGATCAACTGCGATTGCTCAACAGCGAGCGCAAGCGCCGGGTGGATACCCGGGCCGAGATGGCCGGTCCGGACGATCCGATCGGACGCCGGCGCCTGTTCGTGGAACAGGCGTTGGAGCGCGCCTTCGCCATGAACAATCGGCAGCTGTACGACTACCTGGTGGCGACGCTGGCGGGCGGCCACGAGATCCGCACGACGTCCTTGCCGATCCGCGATGCGCGCGAGCTGCTGTGCGCGGCTCACGTGCTCGAAGTGGGGGCCGCGGGCTGGGAGGGCATGGGCCTCCGGTTCGAGGTGCGCGAGACGGAGCGGCGTACGTCGACAGAGTATTTTGCCGCCATGGATGAGTTCGTCGTGCGCCTGGTCGAGGAGCCTGCGCATGCAGCTCGGTGATTTCCTCGAACAGCGTCTGGAGGCCAAGGGCGTTTCGCTCGAGGAGTTTCGCGGCCTGCTGATCCGGCTCGTCAACTACGGCGTGCTCGAGCGGCGTGAATCGCAGACGGAGCGGGAGTTGTACGATCGTTTCGTGCGCGTCGAAGAACTCGCCGGCGAGGCATTGTGGCTGTATGGGATCGCCGCGCACCACGACCGGCGTTTTGAATACGTCAGGCTCTATCCGCCCGGCAGCCGCACACCGGGTATGGAGTCGGCCGAGGACGAGGCCTTCAACGGCAGCCTGCGCGTGCGGCCCACCCAAAATGAGGTGGCGCTCATTCTGGTGCTGCGCGCCCAGTACGACAAGGCGGTGCGTGAGGCGAAGATCGATGAGAACGGCTTCGCCACTGAGTCCCTGGAGGGTATCGCGCTGGCGATGAAGAATTGGCTGAATCGCAGCCTGCCTGACAAGGCCACCGAGCGGCGCGCGATATTCAAGCGGCTGCGGCAACTGCGATTGATCGCCTACCACAGCGATGAAGAACTCGAAGGCAGCGAGGCCTGGTTGCGAATCCATCCGATGATCGTGGATTTCGTCAGCGCAGATGCCATCGAGGCTGCGCGCGGAGCGCCGGCATCGCCGGGCGGCACGCCGGCAGCGATGCCGGCAGACAGCGGGAGCGAAGATGTTTCTTAAGAAATTCGTGTTCATCAATTGGGGCAATGTCCCAAACTGCGAGTTCGACATCGGTCCCGTGAGCCTGTTCTCGGGTGCGAACGGTTCGGGAAAGACCACGGCGGCGGACGCCATTCAAACCGTCATGACGGCGGCGCACGAAAATCTTTTCCATTACAACCCCGGCCAGGACGAGAGCACGCAGCGCGGGCGAGGCGGCAAGCGGGTGCGTACGTTGGCGTCCTATGTGCTCGGCTGCGATGACGGCAGTTACGCGCGCACCGAAGCGACCGACGGCTATATCGCGGCGATCTTTCATCCGACACGGCAGGAAACCGCGGAAGCCTTCACGGCGGTGGTGGGCGTGCGTGCCTGGTTGGACCGTTCCGGCAAGCAAGCGGTGGCGCAGGAAGACCAGTCCTTGTTCTTGATCCTGCCGGGCGCCGAGCTAGGCATGGATGATTTCATAAAGAGCCGCGCGGGAGTTCCGCATGTCACCCAGCTCGACGACATTCAGGGCCAACTGGTGGCGCGCTTGGGAAAGAGATTGGTCGAGAAATACGACCAGAAGCGCGCCTACCTGCGGCGGCTGTACGGCGCGTTGCGGGGCAAAAACGATTCGGTGTCGGAGCGCGAGGCGATGGCCGCCGCGCGGGCATTCTCCCGGTTCATGGCCTACAAGCCCATCAGCAGCATCAATCAATTCGTGGCCGACGAGGTGCTCGACCGCAAGGATCTCGGTGAGGCGGTACGTTCGGTCTCGAGCCAGTTGAAAACCATCCATGGCATGGAACGCGAAGCACAGGATTTGAAGGACAGCGCAGCGTTGCTCGAGAAATCCGGGTACCACGCGCAAACTTATATTGAGTCCTGGATCGACCTGCGTACCATGGGCTGCATCACCGCGGCTGCTCAACTGCTGGAATGGGAGGCGCAGCATCAAAGGAAGGTCAGTGAGCGCGAAGCCACCGAACGCGAGCTCGCCTCTACGCTCAGTCAGTTGGAACTCTCCAATCAGCGCTATACGCAGCTGCGTGACACCGTCATCAGCCTCGAGGCGCAGCGCCAGGGCATTCCCGCGCTGCAACGCAAGGACGTGCTCGACAGTGAGCGCGACGCAGTCAACGGAAAATTCGCCGGCACGGCTGCGGCGCTGGTCGGCCAGGATCAAAAGATGCAGCAGAATCTGCGCTCGGTGCAGGCGCTGACCGGGTTGCTCGCGCTTCCTTCGGCCAGCATCGACCTGCCGCAGGTGGCCACGTTGGAATCGCAGATGCTGCTGCGCAAGGCGCTGGAAACGGCGGCGCTCGGCGACGTCGACCTGCCGCGGTACCTGCAAATGGACCTAACGAACGACCTGGCGCTGCTCGAGAATCACCTCGATGCTGCATGGATCGCCCAGCGCACGCACAACGAATTGCACGAATTTTGGCGCCGTCGCGAAGGCGCCGAAGAGTGCCACCGCGATGCGGTGGCCGATGCCGGCCAATTGCGGCGGCATCGGTACGCATCGCTGACCTCGCAACTTCAGACTAAGCAGCAGGAGATCGAACGGTTGGAGGCCAAGCAGGTCGTCTATCCGTCGTACGTTGATCGCGCTCTCGCCGCAATCCGCGCGCAATGCCCTCAGGCGGACGCGCGAGTCCTGTGTGACCACATCGAAGTGACGGACGCCCGATGGCAGTCGGCTATCGAGGGCTTCATGGGCGGCGCGCGCTTCAGTATCATCGTGGACGCCGATTACGAGGCCCAGGCCATCCGCATCGTGCGCAATCTGGCGGGCCGCGACAACAAGGCGCGGGTGATTCAAGGCGCGAAGGCGCTGCGCGATGCGGCGCGAGCCAAGCCGCTGCCGGAATCGATCGTGCACGTGCTCGAGTTCAGCCACAAGGTGGCCGAGGCCTTCGTGATGGCGAGTTTCGGGTCTGTGGTGCGCGTGAAGTCCGATGACGAGCTGCCGCAGACCGCGCGCGGCATCACCGTGGACGGCAAGGGCAGCGCCAATTACGCAATGTTTCGCTGTGATATGCCGGATGCCGATCTGGTGTTCGGCGCGTTTGCGCGCGAACGCGCCATCAAGGCGCGACGCGCCGAGGTGCAGCGGCTCGAGATCGACCGCAACGAAGCGAATACGCGGGTGCAGGAGATCACGCGGCTGCTGGAAGCTGTGGATGATATCTCCGCGCTGGCCTACGCCGATTCATTGGCCGAGCTCCTGGCGCTGCACCGCGACCTGCGGCGCGTCGAGATGCTGCTGGCGCAACTCGACACCAGCGCCTTCGACTCCTTGACCGTGCAGTTGGATACGCTGCGTCGGGAGGAGGGGGAACTGCGTGAGCTGGAGGGAAGGCTCAATAGCCTGACCGGCGAACAGCGTTCGCGCCTGTCGGGCCAGATCGCGGCAATACAGGCGTTGGGGGCGCAAAAAATCGATGCGCTCGAGGCAGTAGCGAGAGCGCGGGAGGCCCTGGGGGAGGCGCACCGACACTGGCCCGAGTTCGATCTGGCGCAGCGTATCGAGTATGCCGAGCAGGAGGCCAAGTCCCCTCAGGCCCGGTCGGCCGACGCCGTGGATCGTCTGGAAGCCCGATTGAAGACATCGGAACACGACCTGACCGGAACCATCCAGGTGCACAATCAGAAGTGCAGGCCGTCCAACGCCATCGTTTTCGCCGCGTTCAACGGCCGTTACGATGCGGCGTTGTTCGAACAGATTTGCGGGTTGCGGCGTGAAATCGACCGCATCTACAACATCCTGAAGAACAATGTGCTGGTGAGCAAGCATGAGCAACTCAAGGTGCTCAAGGCAAGCTTCAACGACGCTTTCGTATCCCATCTTTGCCAGGAAATCCATCAGTCCATTCAAGATGGCAAGCGCCAGCTCGACCTACTCAACAAGGAACTGGTGAACCATCGCTTCGGGTCGGATCGCGAGCAGTTTCGCTTCGCGCAGGATTGGGTGCCGGAACACCGGGACTACGCGCGCTTCTTCGAGGAGATCGTACGCAGCCCGACGATCGGCGCGGGATCCAGCCTGTTTGATTCGACGCTCTCCGCGAAATCGACACAGGCGCGTGATGCCTTGATGGGCTTGCTCCTCGGTGTGGACGAGAAGAAATCCTTGAGCGATTTGGACCGCATCGCCGACTACCGCAACTATCATCGCTACGAAATCTACAAGGAGGTGGAGGGCAAGGAGCCGATCGCGTTGTCGGAATACGGTACCGGTAGCGGCGGGCAGCTCGAGACGCCGGCCTACATCATCCGTGCGGCCAGTATCACGTCGGCGCTGCGCTATGCGGAAGGGGGTAATCATCTGCGCATGGTGCTGGTCGACGAGGCTTTCTCCAAGATGGACGAGAGCCGCTCGCGCGAGGTGATCGATTATCTGACCGGCTCGTTGGGACTGCAGCTCATCTTCATCATGCCCACCAGCAAGTGCGGTCCCTTCATGGATCTCATCAGCAATGAGTTCGTGTTCGCCAAGGTGCCGAGCGCGCCCCGCGGCGAGCTTCTGACTCGCGTGCTGGTGGATCGCAAGGAATGTAATAGGGAGCGAATTGCGGACTTGTGGACCAGGCACCGTCGCACGGTGCGGCAACAGGCGGAACTGGATTTTATGTTGGAGGTCGATACGGAGTCGGATGCACCCCGATAAGCCGCAATGGCTGGACGAGGAAATGGAAATCAGCGCGCTGCTGCATGCCGCGCTGGACCGCTTCGACCGCCAGCGTGGTGTCGATCGGCAGCGGCGGATTACCTTGGCGGCGCAGGATTATCTGCCGTCGTTGGGACGTGCCGATGCTGCCGCCGATCAGACTTGGAGTCTGATCCTGGAGTTGGCGCGGCGCGGCGTACTCGCGATTCGCAAAGCCGCTCGTAGTCTCTACGACGTCGATTGGCAGGGTGCGAAGGTTATGTTTGCGCCCGAGGTGGAGGAGACCTTGCGGGTGTGGCTGCGGCGGGATTGGAGCGAGCCGGCGGCAATGGCCTGGCGCCGCGCGATCGAACGGCACGCGCCGAAGTTTCACGATGCCGGCGCAGCGTTGCTGTCGCAGAGAATCGTCATCGAAAACCGCAGCGCCGATGACATCGTCGCAGCATTGGCGGCGGCCGCCGACATACGAGTGCCCATGACGCTGCGGCAGTTGAGCGCCACGGTGTTCTGGGGGGATTCGAAGATTCTGGACGAGCGCGGCGAACTCGTTGCGGCCTTGCTGCCGCATCTGGAGATTCGCGACCGGGCGCTGGTGATTGCGGTGCACCTGCCGGAGCGATGCAAGGGCGTCTTGTTCATCGAGAATCAGGATACGTACACTGCCGCGGCGGCCGGAACTCCGACCGAGGCATTGGAGTTCGCACTGGTCTACGCGGCGGGCTTTCGCGGTACGGCCGCCCGGGTGCGGAATCGTTCAGGTGCGCTGCTTCATTACGCGGGACCAGGGTTGCGCGAACTCGCCTCCCGATTCGATGGATGGTGGTACGACGGCGGAACGGGTTTCGGACCCGCTTGGTTCTGGGGCGACTTGGACTTCGCCGGCATGCAAATCCTCAAAAGCTTGCGAAGCCGATTCGAGGACCTGGAGGCATGGTCGGTTGGCTACGAACCGCTTCGAATGCAATTGGAGATCGGTGGTGGCCATGGCGCGCGCGCTGACGACTCCAAGGGCCAGGTGGATCCTGTCCTTACAGGATGTGCCTATGCGGATTCGGTGTTGCTTCCTGCCATCCGCAGACACGGCCGCAGGGATCAGGAATCGCAGCAGCCGAATCGATAAACGGCTTCCATAATTCTTGCATCGCTCAGACTATTGCGATCCCACTGCACTGATCACCATCATCGGAATATACACGTAGAATATCGCGCAGGAATCAGGGCTAGGTGCAAGAATGACGTTACGTTACGACGGAATACCCGATGTCCGCGACGGGCTGACTCGCCAGGAGCGGGTGGTTTTGTACGTTCTCGACCAGACACAGAAGGAGCGTGGCGGCCGCAACGTGCCCACGCCGATGTTGTGGGGGCGCGTGTGCGAGTACTTCTACATCAGTCCCGAGGACCTTTCGGCGATGCTGGCGCGGTTCGGCGCGCGAAAATAATGCGCTCGAAGGCGGCATTGACCGCAACCGCTGTGGCGTGGCAGTTACCTCTCCGACTTTTCTCGCTTTCTTGCAATCGTGTAAGTGGCTAGCTCCTCTCGAATCGCGGAACGCATATCTTGAACGAAGTGGTCCCCTTCGACGGCACGCCGCAAAGTATCGTTAATGAGAGTCTGGTATCCGCTCGATCGAGTATTGAGGCCGAAACCGCAATTGGACTGCACAGGTTCTTCGCCGAGTGAGTCCTGTCGTGATTACTCAAGGCGCATTGGCCTTCTGCTGAATTGCGTTACATCGTTCCAGCAGTGCGTCGAAAGGTTCGGCATCATCGAGAAATAAACCGTCATCTACCATGTGCCGATAGTCGACCGCCAGTTTGGCCAATGCGCCGTCCTCAGGTACGAGCTGAAGCGCACCTGCGACGGCAGCGTGATAGTCGATGACCTCACCGTGAGTGTTCTTCTCCGCAAAGAACACTGCCTTGTGATCGGCAACTGCGCGGGCGAGGGCTTTGTCCGCAATGGCGGCATCGGCGAAGCCGGCGGTGTCCAGTCTGGTCACATCATGCCAATGACGCGCAAAGCGGTCGCCGCCGCGAAACTCACCTTGCGCGCAGAAAACGTGAATCGCTGTGGACTTCTCCCAGAAGGTGCGTTCGGCGCGCATGACTTTCGGCGTCGCGGTCGGAAACTCCACACCTTGCAGATGGGTGGCCGCGTCGCAATGGATGGCGCGTGGCTCGCTGGGTTCCCCAGTGGAACGTGCACCGAATTCCAGCATGACGGCGGGCGCGACATAGCCGGTGCCAGCCGCCAGCGGCGCGTAGTCGATGAACGCTTTGTCGCCCTCCGATCGCACAGTTGCCGGAAGGCCATGCTGTTCAAGATCGAGTTTGAGTCGTGGCACGATCTCGGCGCCGACCCACTCCGCTAGACGTGTCCGAATCGCCTTGGTCCATTTCTTTTCCTGGCTCGCGCTGGCGGGTAAGGGCGCGTCGGCGTCGCCCACCAGGTCGCGGGCAATTGCGCGAATGTCGTAAGTCAGATCCACGTCTTCGGAGAAGCGCCGGATGACACCGTAGGCCTTCGATAATGACGTGCCGCCCTTGAATACCAAGTGGTTGGCATAGGGGCCGGCAAACACGTGCCTCAGCGACCACACTACCCAGATATCTTTTTCAAGCAGATGAGGTAGGAGGCCGGACGCGTCGGCCGCTGTGTCGAGCGCCTCCCGACGTTCGGTGACAGAGAGTTGGAAGAAATCAGACATGGTCCATCAGAGCACTGACCTCTCGAGCCATCCACGTCGGCAGGCGCGAGCGCGCCGACGTGACTTCTTTGAGTTCCGACGGTGGCAGCTTGGCGCGCAACTTTCGAATTGCTTCGCCGGCCTTCGCCGGACCCAACCAGGCTAGGGCACGCACCACCTCTCCGGCAGCACGGCCAGGAAACATCAACTGCCATCGCGGCGCGTGCCGTAATTCGATCATCTGTGCGCCCAACTTCAAACGGCGGTTGGGACCGGACGTGAGATAAACCGCCCGCATCGGTACTTGCGTGGTCAGCCCCAACGCGTTGGCGGCTGCGGCGCCATGCGACACGACGGTTTCCCCATGCTGGTTTGCCAAGCCTTCGGCCATCTTGGCAGCCGATGGTGCGCGAGTGCCAAAGCGGCCCTGAATCGGACGGACATAGATACCGCGTCCAGCGCGCAGCAAGCTGCTGCGCCGCACCAGCCGAGCGAGGGCTTGGTCGAGGGCGGCTCGGCTTCCCATATGCAGCAGTTCTTTGGCGGTCAAAGGCGTGCCTTCCGGCAATTCGGCAGCGCGCGCCAAAATACGTTGGGCAAGGGTTTTCATGGCGATCTCATTTAACTGGCAGAAATTATACGCTTACTTCTGACACTCTCAATGACCGAATCGCGGGAAACGGAGCTATCACCATTGGCTTTGTCCTCTACGGCGCCCCTATCAATACATAATTCTTAATTAAAACAAAGACGTGGGAGAATTGAGTCGCAATCTTGCCAAGGTTGAGGTCGCGAGTTCGAGCCTCGTTTCCCGCTCCAAATCTCCTTGGGTTGTCGATTACTCGGGAGGTCTGGCAGTCCTTAGGGATCCCACAGCGCGTATGGAACTTCGGAGAAAACCGATTGCCCCTGCTGCGACGGGTAGCCACTGCGGCTCCGAGTTCTTGGCGCTACTTCCAGAGTCTCTCATCTAGCGAAAACGGCTCAGCCTTCGATATCTGCACGCGCGAGAACTGCGGATGGCGGACGTTCAAAACGACGTTCGTCTCGCGGGGGACGATCACGGAAGGCGCGACCAGTGCTAATGCGCTGCCCTCAATCAACCACTCGCGTCCGGCATCTTGGGTAATCTGCGGTGATCCAGGACGGCGCCAAACGCTTTCGGGTGCTTCGTAATTGCGCTGCCGCGCGTCCTTGGGGAGAGTGAGCTCATACAGCAAGAAGTGCAATGAGCGTGCCTCGAGCGCCAGATGCACGAACGTCTCGAGTACCGCGAGTGCGCGTGAATGCGACGCATAGACCACGGGGAAGCCCGGTGGGTTCCAGCGGCCGCCGTAAAGCCGGGCGCCTTCCCCTGAAAAAGCGTCGCGAGTGTGCCGGGCATTGACGAGCCGGTAAACCGTCGTCACGTGTAGACGCTGTACTCGATGCGTCTGAGCAGCGTCTCGACTTCGTCGGCACCGGCCTGGGTCACCAGCAAATCGAGTGGTATCTTTCCGCCGAGGCCGGGCTGTGGGCGGCGCAGCCAGGTCATTGCGCTGCGATCCGATTCGAGCGCTTCGAACGCGACACTGAGAACCTTCGAGAAGCGATAGAGCCGGTCGCCCGTGGCCGGATCAAGGGGTGTACCCGCGACGCGTGCACGTCGCAATGTGGCCTCTCCGATGCCTAGCAGCCGCGCGATCTCAGCATCCGTCAGTCCCGCCCGCGCTTTGACATTTTCCAACGCTTTGAGCGGCAGACCTTCAAGAATCCGTGCATGCCACTGATCAGGCTCGCGCACGCCATGCCGCCCGGTTAGAAGCTCGAAGAGGTGATTGCCGTACTTCAAAGGGCTGTCGCTCATATGATCGGAATAATACGCGCAAATGAGCGAATTTGGCAACACCGACTCTAAACGTAATGGCACTTACTCGATCTTCAGCCAGCCATCAGCAAAGACTCGAGACGAAAACTGGTGCCAAACGACAAATGCCGCCACGCGATCGGAATCTGGATGCCTATTTTTGTACTCGTTGCGCGTGGTGTGTCTATTGAGCGACCGGCGGAAAGCCAAAACTGTATCTAATCCAGAGAGTTAGGCGATTTGGGTCCCAATCCTGCCAAGGTTGAGGTCGCGAGTTCGAGCCTCGTTTCCCGCTCCATGACTCCGTGGGCCATCAATGGCTTGCCGGGGGATTGGTAATCAAGAGCTTACCGATTCGGGCCGGCTCGCGCGTGTCCCCATATCCCAAGGGTTCCCAGCCAACGCCTGTTTCAGCTCCATCGGCCCAAATCGCCAAGGCGCGCGGGTATTATGGAGAACCTGGAAACCGGCCTGGAGACTCCGCGCCGAGCAGCATGTCGGCAAACCTGAGGTCTATATCCGCGATGCGCAGCCTCGCGTTCTTGATTTCTTCGGAATCGCCGATCTTGAAGCTGGCGAATCGGGCGATATAGGTCTTGACACGTCCTCGTCCCAAACCTCCCGAGTACCCCGCCTCAACTACTCCCTCTGAGTCCGGCTTGATGCCCGCCCGCGCCGCTGCTTTGGTGGATAGCAACGAAGTGAATGCTCCGGTGTCGAATGCCACGCGTATGCTTTGCCCGTTGATGTAGGCAACACCGAGGGTGTGCGGGTTTGCTGGGTCGATGGCGTCGATTTGCATCGAGGAATAGTCTTGGCCGGGTTTCAGCCAGTAGGCCAGTAAAGCGTGTTCGCAACCTTCCGTACGAAATAAGCGGATGGCACCGCTCACCAGGTCATATTCCACATCGAACATTTCGAGAAGATTCTGGCCGAGGAGGCCATCATAGGCCGTGACCTCGCTGCCTCCAACCTCGCTGCCTCCAACCAAGAATCGGACATTCTTGATCGCAATTCCGACAATGGAGAATTCCTTTACGGTGGCGATCTGCGCTTCGGTAGATCCGCCGATGCCCATGATCCGGAATCCGAACGGTGCCGCCGTCGGCTTGAGATTGTATTGCGCAGCGGTCGCGGAACTCATGATGCTGTAGAAGGCACCGCTGTCCAACACGAACTTCGCGTCCCTGTCGTTGATTTTCACCGGGATCGTCGGGCGCAGGCTGTTCATGGTGATCGGCAGTTCGAGGATCCGGGAAATTGTGCATTTTTTGTCCGCGGCGTAGGCCGGCCAGCCGGCCGACATAAGCGCGCAGATCGCCATCACGCTGCAGAATCGGACTCTAACGTTCCCTGTCTGTCGGTGCACGCTGTGATATTGCAACGAAGCAGGACGCAGGTCAAAGTTGCCTCGTCGTAAGAGCCCCCGCAAAGGCGCCTGCGATTTGCGACAATTGTTTGACGTGGCAAGTGAGTCAGCGACTGCCATGCTGGCTCGACTCTGAATTCAATCGTTCGCTACTGACATCATAACCGGTGACCCAATCGCGGGATTAAGCCTCTATCACCGTGATGTGCTGGTGGCGCTCTTTATTCGCCTGAATCAGTTCGGCAATACCGTTGTCGAAGGTGGCGAGTTTGCCTTTGTGGTGTTGGGCCAGGGATAAGAGATACGCATCCGTCACCTGCCGGTGGCCTACGAGGGCGGCACTCGTGAAGGCCTTGGCATCCGTCGGTGCAACCGTATCGGGCCAAAAATGATGGCCAGGCACACTCACGATCTTTTTGAGCACCTCCAGCGCCTCACGGGGAGTGACTGCATCGGCGATGATCTTCGGGTTGGATGAAATGCGAATAAACGCAATTTGAACCAACGGACATGTGGCCCATCCTTTGCGTCCAGTGCCATGGAACCATTCGTGCGCTTTGGCGTGGTGCACGTGGTGCGGCCACGACAATGCAATCAACACATTGGCATCCAGCAAGTGGACGCTCACACTTCGTCCTCATCGCGGCGGACATCGTCCGGCGTAAGTGGTGCCGCACCTTTCGTAACCTGAAAGACTGGGAAGCCTTGGCGCGTGCCGACCTTACCCCGCGCTTCAAGACCTCGACGCGCGAGCTCCGATATCACTTCGCCAATGCTTTTGGATTTCGCAGCGGCGATCTGGCGGGCCGCGCTCATGATGTCCGGATCTAAAGTAAGTGTAGTACGCATCGAATCACGTTCCTTCCTCTATTTTCAGTAAGCACATCATAGCATCACGACATCAACGCAGCCAATAGGTCGGGAGGTGGCGAGCACATCATTTGAGCGTTATGACGCACTTTGTGCACCGTTGAGCGGCCTGTTCAGAATTGCGATTTCCCCGGAGCCGCCAATGGCTTGCGGGGCTCTTTGGGGATCGCAGAATGGACCTGCATCACAAAAAAAATGCTTATCGCGGATGTCTCGGTCCGAATCGTGAACCCGACGAAGCGGCGTGAGGGGCTTGCTGGCTAATGTGCAGCCATGTCCCCCGAAGTTGCCGGCACGTCGATCAGGCTCGAGGCTCCACGCCGCGTTCTGGTGTGTTGCTTTGTCGCCGTCGGCCTGTGGTACCTCGGCTGGCGACTGGGTACCTTCAATCCGCATGCCCCGTTCTTTTCCGGGCTGATCTACGCCGCGGAGCTGTTCGGCTTCATCACCGCGCTGATGCACATTTTCATGTGTTGGCGATTGTCGGAACGCCGCGCACCACCCCCGCGCCCCGACATCGGCGTGGATGTGTTCATTCCCACCCACAGCGAATCGGTGGAGCTGGTTCGCAAGACGCTGTTGGCTGCGATGGCAATGGACTACCCGCATTGCACCTGGCTCCTCGATGATGGCCGGCGGCAGGAGATGCGGGCGCTGGCGAGCGAGCTTGGTTGCCGGTATCTGACGCGCCCCGACAATTTGCACGCCAAGGCCGGCAATCTCAACTATGCGCTCGAGCACAGCCAAGGCGAGCTGATCGCCGTGTTCGATGCCGATCATGCGCCGCGACGGGACTTTCTGACCAAAACGCTCGGGTACTTCGACGATACCGGCGTGGCATTCGTACAGACGCCGCAGGACTACTACAACCTCGACTCCTATCAGCATCGCAAATCGATCGCATCGCACGAAGTCTGGACCGAACAGGCGCTGTTCTTTCGCATCATCCAGCGCGGCAAAGACTGCTGGAACGCGGCTTTCTTCTGCGGCAGTTGCGCCCTGGTCCGCCGCAGCGCGCTCGATCGCATCGGCGGTTTCGCCACCGGCACCATAACCGAGGATCTGCACACCTCGATCCGCCTGCACGCGGCAGGATATCGCTCCGTGTATCATGCCGAGCCGCTCGCATTCGGTCTCGCACCCGAATCGATCGAGCCGTTCATCACCCAAAGAGTGCGGTGGGGTCAGGGCGCCATGCACGTGTGGCGTATCGAGGGCATCGTCAGCAATTCCGGCCTGAGCTGGGCACAGCGACTCAACTACCTGGCATCCGTGGCTACCTATTTCGACGGCTGGCAGAAGGGGGTGTTCTACTTGGCGCCGGTCGTGGTGCTCATGAGCGGTCGGCTGCCGCTGCTGACGGAGATGCCGGCCTTCCTGCTGCACTTTGTGCCGTATTATTTGCTCACGTTCTGGACATTCGAAGAAGTCGGCCGAGGTTACGGCGGGACGCTCAGGATCGAGCAGTACAACATGGCGCGCTTTGCGGCTTTCGCGTGGGCGACGCTGGCTTGGATCTTGCCTAAGATGAAGTTCAACGTCACTCGCAAGGAATCGCGGGCGCGGCGCCTGCTGCAGTTTACGGCGCCGCATTGGCTGGTCACCGCGGGCAACCTGCTGGCGATTCCGGCCGGCATTGCGCTGTATCTGTACGCGCACGCCCTACCGCTGGCGGGCTTGGTGGCCAACATGGTGTGGGCCGGCATCAATGCAGGTCTCGGGACGGCGGTGCTGCGTCATACCCTCATGGTTCAGCGGCGCCAGCGCACCCAGTATCGCTTCCCGGTACCGCTGCCCGCCGCGCTGGACTTCGCCGGTTTTTGCACGCGCGGGACAATCGATGACCTGACCGAGCATGGCCTGCGCTTCTATGGCCCGCTTCCACCCAATCTTCAACCGGACAGCGAATTCACAGGTCTACTAACCCTGCCCGACGGGCCGCTCATGCTGACCGGAAAGGTGCGCAGCCGGATCCCCCTCGCGGGCCATCCCGGCGTGTTCAAGGGGTTCGGTGGCGTGCTTTGCACGAGCGCCGGCGACCAGCATCGCATCGAGCGCTTCCTGTTCGGCTCGAACATGCAGTGGCTGATGAATAGTTACTCCGACCAGACCGAAACGCCGCTCAGTCGCCTGTTGCCTGCCCGCGTGCCGGGCCCGCACCCTGCGGCCTTCGGCTACGTGCATTGGAACGCCGCCGAAGTGACCGACACGAATGGCCGGTCCCTCCAGACGCTGCTGTCCGTTGAGATCGCCCCGCCCGCGCAGAATGTGTGGCTGCTGAGCTTCGCGCGGCTCCCGGAACGCCAACCGCTGCGGCTGGAGTGCTTTCACCGCAGTGAGGTAGCGCCGCAGATGGTGCGGTTGCAGGCGGCGGAAGTGCCGCATGATTTCGAACCCGCGGTCTTCGTCTATCGCGTCGAGGGCATCAAGCGGCAGGTGACCGAGCGCCGGTCGAGCGGCGAGCCGCAGCGAGACGTGGCATGAGACTGCCGGCGTGCGTGCTGTGGCTGACGGCCGTCGCTGCTCCGGCGCAGGCAGGCGATATCCTGCTGCTCGCCGGTACCAGTGATTCCTCGCTGGGCAGCTACAGCTATGTGGGCGCATCGATCCCGCTCGGCCGGAGCAATTTGGGGCAGGGCTGGGTCTTTCGCCAGTGGCTCGATCGCCTCACCTACCACTACACTGGTTTCGCGCCGAACATCCAGGCGCACGCGTGGGGCGTTGCGCCCGCATTCGGCTATCAATGGCAGGTGAATAATAGCAGTCATGCGGCGCTTTATGCCGGCATGCGGCTGGAGAACACCCATCTGAGTCCCAATGACCCGAGCAACGTCGATCGAGGCACCCACGCGCGGTTCACGTTGCAAGGCGAGCTCACGAGCACGGTGGGCGCCGCGGCGCAGAATCAATTCCTCGCGCAGGGTGAGTTCGGCAACGGCGCCTACTATGTACGTGACCGCCTGGCGTGGCGCCTGGACGGTCACTACACATTAGGTCCTGAAGTGACCGCCCAAGGCAGCTATAAATATCGGGTCCACGAGGCTGGTTTGTGCTTCGGCGGCATTGCGCTCACGCGGCGCGCGAGCCTGCTGGTGCGCGCGGGCGTCTATCAGCAACTCGATCATCCGACCGGGGGCACGGCGGGCGTCGAGCTGTCGGCAAGTTTCTGACGGCGGGGTCGTCCCGTCGCGGGCTTGAGCTTGCAATCGGGGTTGACGGACGCCGCCCGCCGGTGCGCGCACAACCGCTTCAATTGGCCGGGGCGGCCTGAAGTCGGCTGCCGACGACTTCAACATCGACACGCCGGTCCGGCTGCAGACAGGCAATCAGTTGTGCAGTTCGTTTCTGACCGGGACATTCATCGGGCCGGGTCACCGGATCCGATCCGTCCGCTCCGTGCGCCGTCACTTGGTCTGCGCTAATCCATCCGGTTTCCAACAGGTAGGATTTTACCGCTTCGGCCCGGTTCGTCGACAGCCGCATGTTGTACTCATGCGAACCGATCCGATCGGTGTAGCCGGTGACCGTGATGATGTCGAACTGGGCGCCCCGCAGTTGTGCCGCGAAAGCGTCGAGCGCCTGCTTGCCCGCGGGCCTCACCGTGGCCTTGGCGAAATCAAACAGCGAGTCTGCCGAGAAGCTCACCCGCTTGCGTGTTGGCGCAAGGGGAGGGAGCGGCGGCGGCGGCTCGACCACGGGTGCGACGATGGGCGCGAGCGCAACCGCCGGGGGAGGCGGGGCGGGAGCCGGGGCCGGCGCGGCGCGGCCAAACTTGAATACCAGTCCCGCAGAATAGAGATCGACATCGCCCTTGTTGCCGACGGCATCGTTGATTCTGTAGCGCTCCGCCTCGACGCGCATGCCGAAGGTGCGGGTGAAATCGTACTGCGCGCCAAACCCAAATTTATAGTCGGGAGCCGACTTGCTGGGCGACGGATTGATCACCGCGACCGATCCGGTTCCCGAGAAGGTGTCTTTCGCGTCGGCATAGTTCAAACCAACCCGCGCAAAGAGGGAAAAATTATCGCCGATGGGCACGCTGCCCACTGCATCGAAATTCACACCTTTGATCTTGATTTGGCCGCGCAAGCGGCCGGCCGGTATCGTATCCGCCGTAAAACCGAATTGTCCCAGATCGACATAGCCGCCTTCCAGGGCAAAGTAACGGTTGAACTCGTATCCGCCGAATACCTTGTATCCAAAGTGACGGTCCTCATTGCTGATCGAGCTCGAGGTGAATCCCTCGCCCAACAAGCCGCCGGCAATTCTCGAGTCGTCAATTTTGGCTCTCGACTGGCCCGCGTTGAAGCCGGCGTACCACCCGGCGTCGTCGGCGAATGCCGCGGGACTCAGCGTCACCGCCAGTGCCGTCAGGGCCGGCATGATCCCAAAGACTCGTGCAATTTTCATACTCTGCTCCAGAAAAATGAACAACTTATGGGGCGGGCACATTGATGACGGTATCGACCAGCGTGACCGACGCGCCCAGAGACAGGACTCTGCCATTCAGGGTCACAATCGCCGTATTGCCCACGGTAGAGAAGGCTGCTCCCGCCTGCGAAATAATGGTGCCGACCATGGTTCCACCGCCGGCCGCGTTTATCGTCGCAGCACTGCCGACCTGCCAATAGACGTTCTTCGCCTGCGCGCCGTTGACCAGGATGATGCTCTGGGGGAACGCCACGCCTGGGCCTCCCACCGTGAGCGTCGTCGCCATCTGGAATATCCAGACCGCATTGGCATCACCTTGCGCATCGAGCGTCAGGTCTCCGCCCTGAATCTTGAACGTGCCTGCGGCGGCGGTGTAATCACCGGGAGCCAACACGAGGTTGGCCAGGTTACCGGCGCCGGGATCGGGTCCCGAGGGCTTTGCGACCAGGGCGTTGTAAGCGGTCAGCGCATCGGCGCTCGCCTGCATGGCGATCGCGGCCGTGACCGCGGTGCCTTCATTGGGACACATCACCGTCGGCGGCGGCGGCGCCGTGTAGATCAATCCATTGACGGCGCCGACGTCGGCACCCAGGGTCTCCGTGTAGGTACAACCCGCGGCGCTATCGTGAAATCCGGTGACCTTGGTGGAGACGGCGGTCGTGCCGACGTTACCATTGATGACGGTTAAGATTCCGGAGTTGGTGGTTCCGGCAGAACCGCCGAAATTTCCGAAGGACGCAGCGGATCCCAGCGCAATCGGCGCCGCGGCCGCACAGGCCGATGCCGAGGCCGCCACCGTAAAGCTCCAGGTGAAATTGCCGACCAGGGTGTTGGCCGGGACAGCCATGTCCGTAACCCCAGTGGCGCCGCCTTCAATCGTGGCGGTGTACGTCACGCCGCCCGTCAGCGCGCTCTGCGGAGTGAACGTCGCGATGCGTCCGGTGGCAGCGTCGAGACTCACCGATGCCGCGGTGACCGGCGTCGAAGCGGGCGCGGGGCCCATCAGCGTAAATGTCGTCGTCGTCAACGTGTTCGGATTCATCCGCAGACCGGACGGTACCGCAAAGGTCGCATTGATGCCGGCGCTGGGACACACGGCGCTTGCGTTGGCAGCCGGCTTGGTGGAGAACACCGACACGTTGCCGGCGGGGCTGGCAGCGGCCGCGGTAAATGTCCATATATAGTTGCTCGCCGCGGGCAAGGCGGCTTGATTGCCGGCGAGTGCATTGCCCGCCACATCCGTCACCGCGGTGGTAATCGTCACCGTATAGGTGGCGCCCACGGTTAATTTGGCCGCGGGGCTGAACACCGCAGTTCTGGCACCCGTCGAGTAGCCGACGGTGCCGGTGGGGGAAACGCAGGGCGCGCCGCAGGTCACGGTAAAGCTGGTCCCGGTGATGGTTGCGGGCGCGATATCCTTGGTGAAGGTGGCGCTGATGGCGCTATTGCTGGGCACGCCAGGCGTCGGCCCGGGCGTCGTCGTCGTCGGGTTGGTCATCGATACTCGAGGCCGCGTCAAGTCCGAGGGAGACCCTACGGTCGTAAATTGCCAGGCGAAGGGCCCCGCCATCGCGACGCCGCGGGAGAGGCTCGTCGCTCCGGTGATCGTGCCGGTATATTGCGTGAGAGTCGCCAAAGTCGTGCCGGGCGTCAGCGTGAACGTGGCAATGGTATGCGTTGCATCGAGAGTCACCGCTCCCGTGGCGTTGACGCACGGGGCTGCACACGTCACGGTCATGCTCGCGGTACCCGTGATCGGAGCGACCGGCTCATTCAGCGTTGCGGTAATGAGAGTGTTGCCGGTCAGCACGCCGGTGGCACCGTTCAGCGGCGTCACGGCGGTTACTGCCGGCACCAGGGCGGCATTTCCATTGCTGCCGAGGAGGGGGTCTTTGCCGCAGCCCGAAGCCAACGCGACCAGCGCGAGCGCCAATGCCCACGTTCGGCATCGGGGACGATTCTCAATGATGTTCATGTGCATGTCCTGTGATTTAAAAAGCAAACGGCCGTGCTGGAAAACCCCTGCACCGGTCTGTGTGTGGCGACGATGGATAACTGCATGTGCGCGCAGGATAGTGCGCAGAGGTTGAAGTGTCGGTACGCTGGCGTACTCTGTACGCTGCCGCACTCTGCATGATGGCGGCGCCGCGGCCGCTCTCGCGCTACAGGGATCTATTGGAAAGTTTTAACGCAGCTCGCCGGCCGCGAGCCTTCTGCTGGATCAGGCAGTCGCGTTGCGCTGCGCGCGGCTGCGCGTAGCGGGCCTACGCGCCCGCTGATCGCCGCTGGTATTGCCGCACGGTGCCGGGGCTAGTGAGCGTCTTGACCAAGGTACTTGACGAACCAGCGCGTCACTTCGATCGTCGAACGGATTCGGTTCGGCGTCTTTCGCCAACCGTGCCCCTCGTCGGGAAACATCACCAATTCCACGGGCACCCCCCGCTTCTTCAAATTGTCGACCACTTGCTCTGCCTCCACCACCGGAACATTCGTATCGTTGGCACCGTGCAAGACAAGGGTGGCGGCTTTGACGCGGTCGATTTTATTGATGGGGGATAGTTTTCGCAGCAAATCAGCCTGGGTCTTCGGATCGCCGTATTTGATCGTTGATATCGCCGCCATCCAAGGTTCGGTATGTGCGAAGAAGGTCTCGAAGTTAACGACGCCGTATAAATCGGCGCCGGCGCGAAATAAATCCGGATACTCGGTCAATCCGGCCATGGTCATATAGCCGCCGTAAGAACCGCCCATGATGCCGAGCCGCTTTGGGTCGGCGATCTTGTTGTTCGTCAAATAGTCCACTGAGGCCTTGATATCCTTGATTCCATTGAATCGAAGTTGCTGATTGTCGAGGTTGACAAACCTCTTGCCAAAGCCGCCCGAGCCACGCACGTTGGGCGCGAGCACAGCGATGCCCTGCCCGAGCAGGGCCTGGTAGTCGCTGCGAAAGTCGGGCAGCTCCTGGCCTTCCGGTCCGCCGTGAAAACTCAGCACGCAGGGCCCCGGCGAGCTGCGGCGTTTCGGCAGCCACAACCACGCGGTCAACGGCTCACCGTCCTCACCTCGATAGCGCACGAGCGTGGGGTGGACCAGGTCATCAAGATTGACGCCCGCATGCGGGCTGAAGGTCACCTGGCGCAGATGGCCATCGCGGCGATCCAATACCCACACATCGGCCGGCGCGGCCGCACCGGTGAGTACCAGCGCAAGCCGCTGTCCATCGGGCGAGTAACTTGGGTGATAAGCAAGCTCAGCAGGCAATGCGGGCCCGTGTTTGACCCTGCCGTTGCGCAAATCCACGAAGTCGAGTTCGGATCGACCGGCGACATTCCAGATCAGCGCTGCCTCGGTGCCCTCCGGATTGATTTCAAACTCGGCGGCTTCGGCGTCCGCGCGTTGCGCCAGCAGTTCGATGGCGCCGGCTTCGCCCTTTGGTCCCAGGCGCTCCTTGCCGAAGGCGGTCAGGTCTCGATCCTTATTGGAAATGAGATACACGGTGTGCGCGTCCGGGGCGAACCGGCCGTCGAACGTGCCCGGTCCTTCGTGGGCGGTGAGGTTGACCTCGGTGTGCGCGACGGTATCGACCCAGTAGACATTATTGCTGCCGCGGCTTTGCATGCGTGACACGAGCGCAGCGCCATCGTCGCGGCTCGCGTCCACCGCTTGATCCATCCCGGGGCTGCTCGACAACAGCCGCATCTGGCCGTCGTTCAGACCCAACAAGTACGTGTCCATGGCGGCGCCGTTGCGTATATTGGAGGAGACCAGGAGAGCCGATCCCCCGTGCGTCCAACGCGAGAGCCAATTATTGTCCTTGCCGCCTCGACTGTAGCGCTTCAGCCCGGTTCCATCGGGGTGGACCACATAGATTTGCGTGTTCATACCGCCGCCTGGCGCGACCGATAGCGCCAGCCAGTTGCCAACCGGCGACCAATCGACCCGGGTGACCGGATCTTCAAGGGCCGTTACCTGTGTTGGCCAACCACCGTCGGTTGCCGTGATCCATACCTGCGGAGTGCCGCCGAGGTCGCAGATGACCGCCAGGCGCTGCCCATCCGGGGAGAAGCTGGGGGAGATGCACGAGCCGACGCGGGCCATGCGGGCTACCGTTGCCGTCAGCTCGTCTTGCTGTGCTCCGGCGCCGATCGCCGGGACAGCCGCCACCACCGCAAGCGCGATCGCAATGCACCGCATATCAGCCCCCTCGTTTTTGATCCAGCTCGTTTTGACCCAGTTCAACCAGGACGGACGAGCACGCGATTTCCACCCCTTGATGCTCACATCCATATCAATATAAAAGCGCAGGGAAAAAAATACCGATGCAGTGACCAAGACATTACCTGTAGTGTAGCCGGCATGGCGGACTCCCTGGACGCGTGGTTTTCCCGAGAGATTCTCGTGTACGAGGATTCGCTCGTGCGGTATCTGACACGTACCTGGCATCACCGGGATGACATTCATGATCTGCGCCAAGAAGCTTATATTCGTGTATATGAGGCAGCGGCGCGGGAGCGTCCGACCGCACCTAAATCATTTCTCTTCACGACTGCGCGCAACCTCATGGCGGACAGACTGCGCAGAAGCCGGGTGGTTTCCATCGAGGCAAGGGCGGATTTGGAGTCTTTAAACGTCCATGTAGATGAGATATCACCGGAGCATCATGCAATCGCGCACGAAGATCTGCACACACTGATGCGAGCCTTCGACAGATTGCCGCCGCGCTGCCGCCAGGTGGTGTGGATGAGAAGAATCGAGGACCTCTCTCAAAGAGAGGTTGCAACGCGGCTTGGCATCGGCGAGACCGTCGTCGAGAAACAGATTGCAAAGGCGATGCGCCGGTTTGCGGACGCATTATATGGGGAGCGGGAATTGGAATGGATCAAAGAACGGGTACCACCCAAGAAGCAGCTCAAAGGTGACTGCGGCTCGGTGTAAGGCCCGATAGCGGTACAACATGGAATCCCATCGACAAATCGAACAGGCTGCGGCTGCTTGGCTGGTTCGCAGCGATTGTGAAGAATGGAATCACGCCGAACAGGCCGAACTCCATGCCTGGCTGTCGGCGTCCACGGCGCATCGCGTCGCGTTCGTCCGGCTCCAAGCTGCGTGGCAACAAGCGGGTCGCCTCAAGGCGCTCGCCGGCGGAATGACCAAGAATGGTGCGTCGCCTCCAGGCGAGCAACCCAGGGCGCTGCCGCCGGCCCGGTTGGAAGCGCCCCGGCGGTACAGAATGCGAGTCCCCCGCATGCTGGGCGGCTCGGTTGCTGCGGCTGGTCTTGCCGCGGCAGTTGTCGTCGGCTGGCTGGCTTGGTCGCATCAAGGAACGTCGTACCGCACTGCGATCGGCGGCATTGCTGCCATTTCGATGAAAGATGGCTCGACGGTAACGCTCAATACCAACAGCGGCATCCGAGTTGCATTGAACGAAACCGAACGGCGCGTGGATTTGGAGAGGGGCGAGGCATTTTTCGAGGTGGCCAAAGACCCCAGTCGCCCGTTTATCGTGCGCATCGGCGATCAGCGCGTCATTGCGGTCGGAACAAAATTCTCCGTCAGGCGCGAACCTAACCACGTTCGGGTGATTGTGACGGAAGGGCGGGTGCGCGTTGAGCATTCCGAGTCGCATGAGCCGGCCGATGTCGCGTTGATCTCGGCGGGCGGCGTTGCCGTGGCGGGGGTCGCCGGTGTTCTGGTACAGGACAAATCGCTGTCGGATGCCGAGGAACGTCTGAGTTGGCGTCAAGGCATCGTGATTTTTCGCGAAACCCTGTTGAGCGACGCGGTCGCTGAATTCAATCGCTACAACACCCGTCAAATCTACATCGAAGATTCCGCGCTTGGATCCTTGCGCATCGGCGGCCACTTTCGCACCAACAATGCCGAGGGCTTTGTCAGGCTGCTCGCCGACGCCCTGCCGATTCGGGTCGAGGATGACAAAAGTCGAATTGTCCTGCACCACCAATGAGACGGGCGTGCGGCCGGCCCAGTTTACGGAGAATATTTTAAAACCCTGGGGTGGATCTGCAGGGGTTCTTCGTCCTGGTCAAGGGCGAAGAATTCAAAAGACTCACACGAAGGGATGAAACATGCAGTCCGGAATCAAGCGGCGTGCCGCCAGCCTCATCGTTTGCTCGATGCTCCTTGCATCATTGGCGTTGGCCGACGATCCGAGGCCCATACACATTCCGCCGGGTGACCTCGTCACGGCGCTCGATACGCTGGCGCTCCAATCCGGCACGGAAATAGTGTATATCTCGGCGCAGGTCGCAGCGCAACACACGCGAGGCGTGAGCGGAACGCTGTCGGCCCGCGAGGCCTTGCAAAAGCTGCTCAAGGGCACCTCGTTCAGGGTCTCCGTCGACGCGAGTGGGGCGATGCTCATTACCCTGCCGTCGCAAGGATTGGGATCCGACCTGCAAAGCGCGGCTGCATTCGAAAAATCATCGGCTTCCGCCCCGGGGCTGCCGGAGCGCCTGCGTTTGGTGCAACTGCAAACCCCATCGGCCGGTCCGGTCCGCGCAGGCGCCAGTGCCAAGGATCTGTCGGCCGACGCCGCCCCCGAGAAAAAGGATGCCCAAGTCGAGGAGGTGGTTGTCACAGGCTCACGAATTGCCAGAGGCGCTCTGGAACAACCGACGCCCATCACAGTGATCAATTCCGGGGCGATTTTGCAAAGCGGTTTCTCCAATGCCGGCGATATTCTCAATCAGTACTCCCAATTCGGCGTAGGGACCGGGCTCTCGACCAACCAGGCAGGCTATAACACCGACGCCGGCGCGACTTTTCTCAATTTGCGGGGCTTAGGGACCAACCGCACATTGGTACTGGTGGACGGGCTTCGCCGCGTGTCGGGAGGCAGTTCCTCGTCGGCGGTTGACCTGAGCACGATCCCGGCCAATATGATCGACAGAATCGAGATCATCACCGGCGGCGCCTCGTCGGTCTATGGCGCGGATGCGGTGAGCGGCGTGGTCAATATCATTTTGAAACACCATGCCGAAGGCCTCGAGCTGAGCGCCCGATCGGGACTCTCGAGCCGCGGCGACAATGCAACGGAAAGTGTCAGCGCCACCTATGGGCAAGCACTGCAGGATCGCGGCGAGTTTACCTTTGGAATTTCCTGGAATCGCGAAAACTCTCTCCCGGCGCCACGTCGGCCATGGGACCGCAGTTACAACTGCGATTTTCCGAATGCCAACGTCACCCCGGCAAATCCGTACACGAACATCGAATACTTTGGCTGCCGCTTTCCGAACACGACCTACGGTTCAGCATTTTACATCGGCAACACTCAGTACACCGTCAATCAAGACGGCAGCATCAGGACGGTACAGAACGGTGCGCGACCCTTGTCGTATCTGGGCACGGGAGGCGGCGACGGCTTCAATAATCAGGATTTCCTGTTATTGCGGCCGCAATTCTCGGTGCTCGCCTCGCAAATGCACTTCGGTTATGACGTGGGCGCCGGTATCAAGTTCTCGGAGGATTTGCAATTTTCGTATACCAATACCTCATTTCCGGTGCAGCCCGCATTTGACTACGGCCTGACGATAAACGGCAACAACCCGTATATCCCGGCTCAGGCCCTGGTGTTGATGCAGCAAAATAAACAGAACTCGCTCTCGCTGGGCAGGACAGATACGGATCAAGGACAATTTACCCGCGTCAATGACCGCTACACCTTCGATAGCGTGACTCGCCTGGACGGCGACATCGGCTCCGATTACAAGTGGATGGCCTTCTACGACTACGGCCAATACAACAACGACAGTCAATTTCAGAACGAGCGCATCAAGAGCCGCTACCTGCAAGCCCTCGACGTGATCGCGGGTCCGAATGGTCCGATGTGCGCCGATCCGGCGGCCGTGGCGGCCGGATGCCAACCACTCAATCTGTTCGGGCCCCATACCACCACGAAGGCGGCGCTCAACTATTTCCTGTACAACTCACAGACCCGCATCATCAATACCCTGGAAGTGGCGGGTGCACAGGTAACCGGCACCGTGCTGCGCTTACCTGCGGGCAACCTCGCCGTATCGGCGGGCATCGAATATCGTAAAGAAAGTCAAACCGTGATCGCCGATGGCCTGGGGACCGAGGGCTTGCTGTTCAGCACGTATGACCCGTCCAGTTACGCCAACTTCAATGTCAAGGAGGGATTCTTTGAAACCGTGATCCCCATCCTGAAGGATCTGCCGTTCGCCAAGGCTCTGGAGGGCGAGGCTGCAGTCCGGGTCTCCGACTACAATACGATTGGTCATACCACGGCTTGGAAATTGGCTGCCCAGTGGGCGCCCACGGAGGACGTTCGGTTCCGGGTCACGCGTTCAACCAGCGTCAGGGCGCCGAATCTCACCGAGCTATTCAGCCCGGGAGGTACCGGCATCTTCACCAACTACTATGATCCTTGCAGCGCGGTTTACATCAACGCAGGCTCTGCGACGCGCGCCGCGAATTGCGCCAAGCTCGGCGTTCCGGCGAACTATGTGGATCCGCTCGCCGCGGAGGGCCGCTCGGAGCTGGTCACCGGTAACTCGAACCTGACAGCGGAGACGGCGAAGAGCTGGACCGTCGGCACGGTTCTTACGCCCAGGATACTGCCGCGCCTCACCTGGACGATCGATTGGTGGAACATCGACATCACGTCGGCCATCAATACACTGCCGGTGCAGCAAATCATCAATGGCTGTGTCGATGGCGCGACACTGACTTCGTCTTTATGTTCGCTGATTCAACGCGGCGGCGGAAACTCGGCGGGCGGCAACGTACAGAACGCCATTACGCTGGTATCTTTGGAACCGCTCAATATCGGGATTATGCAGGCAGAGGGCGTGGATACCTCCGCTCTGTACCGGTTCGATCTGCCAAGCCATTTTTTACAGGTCGCGAACGAATTGACGCTTGGCGTCGATGGTTCGTACACCATGAAGAATAATTCCATCGTTGACGCGAGTCATCCGTCAAATGCGATTCAAAGCGCCGGCGACTACATCTTGCCGAAGGTGCGCGCCAATTTGACGGCGACTTTTCTCGCATCGCCGCTGTCCGCGAGCGCCAAGCTGCGCTATATCGGCAAATCGAAGGTCGATGTGACCTATGCTCCGCTCTTTACCAATGACAACGAGGTTGCCAGTCGAATCTATCTCGACTTGTTTGCTTCCTATGCGCTTGGCCCAAAGGTAAAACTGTCCGTTGGCATGAACAATGTGTTGGATAAGGCACCGCCGCAAACCGCGTCGACGTACACCGGAACCTCGACTCTGTTTGATGTGGTGGGAAGATATTTCTTTGCGCAGGTTTCGGCGAAACTCTAGTTTTGGGGCGGATGCCGGGCAGCAGCGGCTGCAATTCGTCGCCGCTCCGAGTCTTCCGGATGATTACAAGCGCAGCATAGCGCCGTACTTGTTGCAGTGGCCTCGATGTGCTGGGTGCGATTGCAATCGCTCAGGCGTTGCTGCAAGTCATTAATCCGCAGGATATGCCCGTATTCGAAGCGAGGACGCCGATGCAGGGTGATGAATTTCTTCGCGCGATGCGATCTCCCCACTCATGGGAAGCGTCGTTGCGGCGCGCGACAGCGGCACTCGGCGATGAGGGGCTGGGCTGAACTCGCGCTACGCCGCGGCTGCCATGTGTCAGCCGCGACAAGCGGGCGCGGCGGCAGGCGCGACTTGCGGTACGCCAAGGCGCATCGCAAATTAGTGACCGGGCGCGGCCAGTCCATGCAATCGGCATCCGCCCTCGAATTGACAACCCCCTTCTTCACCAGTAACTTGCGCCGCCTCGAGTGGCTAAGTGGCAGAGTGGTCATGCAGCGGCCTGCAAAGCCGTGTACGCCGGTTCGATTCCGACCTTAGCCTCCAGAACTACCTTTCTGACGACGTCAATGACCGACTGGACGATGTCGCCCTACGTCGCGATGTCGTTTACCCAAGCAGGACAACGGCACGACAGCGAATAACCGGGCTAGAATTCAGCACTCCTGCTGCATCTTGGCGCTTGCCAAAGATAAGGCGCCGTCGACCGGTTCCAAAGCCGAAAGAGAGAGATGGGCAAATCGGCGATTACTGACCCGTATACTGCCTTCCAGGCCAGGGAGGCATCATATGACGGACGGTAGATTGAGGGATCACGCGCGGCTGCCGCCGCAGTCCGGCGCCCAAAACGCTGTTTTTGGCACATTCTGTAAATATTGCAGTTTCCCAACACGGAAACGGGTTGACCATATACCATCCGCAACTGTTTTTAGTTGCAGTTTTGGGACCTGTTGCCGATACTGTCCCTGAGTAAAAAGAGCAGGCTAATTGAGCGGCTAAAGGAGAATGGAATGAAAGACACGTACGAATACAAGGGATACGTTGGCTCCGCCGAGGTCGATATCGAGGGTAGCGCTTTGGTCGGCAAGCTCCTATACATCCGTGACACTATTACCTATAGCGCTTCGAGTCCCGCCGATCTTGAGAGCGCGTTTAGAGAAGCCGTCGATGATTATTTGAGAGCTTGCGCAGAAGATGGCAGCGAACCGGACGTTCCCTGCAAGGGGAGCTTCAATGTTCGGGTTGGGGCGCTTCGCCATCGAAACGTTGCTATCGCCGCGCGTCGGGCCGGAGTTGGACTAAACGAGTTCGTGTGCACAGCGCTCGACGAGGCTGTCGCAGTAGGAACGCGGACAATTCTGCATCGTCACCGCCACGAGGTCAGCCTTCAGGTTACTTCAACTGGTCACCACCAAGAGTGGACCGCTTTGACCCACAGCCAACTTGGGAATACAGCCAGTGATGGACCCAAACATTAATTTTCTGGCCTCGAACGCCAATCCAGAACCCATCGCTCTCAAGGAGGTGGCGGCGTTTCTGGTAAAGCGATACGACCTGCATGAAGGGCTATGGGATATTGTTTTCGAGATGCAGGTGGGCATCGGTCAATTCGGCAGCAAACCCGAGGATACCCTTCCGGGTGCGATGTTTCGGGTTTCGCGCGTCGGTCTCAGTAGAGCGTCTTTGGTCGGCCCATTGACAGTGGATGCCTCATCAATCAATCCGCCGACAAAGTAAATCGCCAAGTCTTCACCGCGGAAGTAGCGCAAGTAAGTACCTAAGCGAGGCCCCGCTAATGTCGCGGTGCCCTCCATGGTTGCTGCGGTCGTCATGCCGTCACCCCCCGTTTGGCTCATTTGCATGGCTGTTATGCCGGTGGCTACTACGGTGCTTGGATTTCTGTGCAAGCGATCGCTGGAATTAATCGAACAGAAGGGGACGCGGCGCCTCCAGTGATAGACCCGTCCCGCCTCACTGTCGTGGCAAAACCCACCGCGCTTCCGGCTCCGCGAGAGCAAGAATGAAGCGGGCTTACCTTCTGGCGTACAGCTTCGACGCCGTCAAGGGGAGTTCCGAAATCGTTTGCATCGCCAAGTCCGCGGTTCCCCGCCCCGATGGCTGGCGGTCACGACGGACAAACGTCGGTTCGGATCATCGCATTGTGGGATTCTTGCTTATCAGGCGGGCCTTGAACGGGTAGAATCCTCCGCGATGTCCGAAGAAAGCTCGAATTTGGCGACGCTGCGAGCGGCCAACCTCATTGACCTGCGCCGCATCGGCGCCCACCCGGATCAGTGGTATCCGCTGGCCTGGTCGGACGAGCTCAAACCCGGCAAGACCTTGGCCAGGCGATTCGCCGGTGATCCCATCGTTCTGTACCGCGGCAGCAGCGGCAAGGTGTTTGCGCTGGAAGATCGCTGTGCGCATCGCCAGGTTCCCTTGCATCTGGGCGTGGTCAGCGGCGATGACCTGAAATGCCACTATCACGGCTGGGTCTATAGCTGCACGGGCAAATGCGTCAACGTCCCGTACCTGGGCTCGGAACGGCTGCCCACCGGTGTGAAAGGCTATCCGGCGCGGGAAATCGACGGCTTGATTTTCGTTTTTCCGGGCGATGCAATCCTGGCGGAGAGTCGCCTGCCATCGACTCTTGGCTCATCGCAGCGCCGGGACTACAAGACGCGCCGGCTCAATCGCGAGGTGGCCTGTCACTACACCTTCATGCACGAAAATCTTTTCGACATGAATCATCAATTCATGCATCGCAGGCACATGGGATCCATACGCGCCCGCTGTCTGGGACGAGATCATGGCGAGAACTGGGCGGAAGTCGAATACAGCTTCAGCCGCACCGAGGGAAAATCATCGGTGGGCGAGCAGGTGATCGTTGATCTCATGCGCAAGCGCAGCGAGGCGACGCAGGAATTTTCCGATCACATGCGCATACGCACCGACTACCCGACGCAAAGCCTCAAGGTATGGGTCGGCCGGGACATCAAACAATCCGACGACCCGGTACTCGATGTATGGCTGGGCTACACGCCGCTGGATGCCGAACAGCGTAGCAACCGCACTTACGGTTATCTCTCGGTGAAGAAGCCGGGTTTTCCGGGAATCATCCACGCCGTATGGCCGTTCGTGACGTGGTTTACCGAAAATATTTTCCGCGAGGACAAGGAAATTGTCGAATACGAACAGCGGGCCTACGATGCGCAGGGCGCGGACTGGAACAACGAGGTCTTCCCGCCGATAAGGGATTTGCGCGCCGTCCTGGCTCGCTGCGGCGCGCCGATGAAATAAGCGGCGTGCGCGCCGCGCTTATGCGAAACCCGGAGCCCATGCCCAATTCTATTTTGGCCGCGAGACGCCCGTGGGACGCTCGTCTGGCGCGTCGTCTGGTCACGCCGCTCGTGGCGACGTGGGTGTCGCCCAACCATGTGACGACGCTGCGTTTGGGTGTGGGGCTGGCGGCGGCCGCGGCTTTTACTCCGGGAAGCTACGGGTGGTCCAATCTTGCTGCGTTGCTGCTGATCCTGTCGAATTTTCTCGATCACGCCGACGGCGAACTGGCGCGTCTGAGCGGCAAAACCAGCCGAGTCGGCCATCTTTACGACTTGGTCAGCGATGCCGCGGTGACTGTCTGGCTGTTCATGGCAATCGGAGTCGGCGTCGCGGCGCAGCCCGGCATCGACCTGGCTGTTGCACCCGCCATTCTGGGCCTGGTGGCGGGGACGGCGGTCGCACTGATTTTTTATCTGCGCATGCGAACCGAGGCGGTGTTGGGCAAGGCTGCGACCCGGCTGGCTTCGCTGGGCGGCTTCGAAACTGAAGATGTGCTCTACCTGCTTCCCGTGGCGACCCTTTGCAATGCGCTGACGCCCTTGCTGTTGGCGGCGTCGATCTGCGCGCCGCTGTACGCCATTTGGGTGGCGATCGACTATCAACGGTTAAGGCGTCGAGATCGCCGCATGGCGATTGGGGTGGCCCGATAGGCGCGACGACGCGTTGGTTGTTGTGCATCGGCGGGCTGCTGTTCGTCGGCATGTTGTTTTCGCGGGATCTGCCGGCGATCCTGGCGACGCTTGCGCACACCGGGTGGGGATTGCTGCTGGTGGCGCTGTTTCACCTGCTGCCGCTCTTGCTCGACGCGGCGGCCATTGGTGTGCTCTTCGAACGCGGATCGAGCCGCAGTCCGTTGCGCGACTCGTTGCCGGCCCGCTGGGTGGGTGAATCGGCCAACAGCCTGCTGCCCGCCGGGCAACTCGGCGGTCCCGTATTCATGGCCCGCCACCTGGCACGGCGCGGCCTCGCCGTGGAAGAGGCTGCCGCGGCCGTGACGGTCAGCACCACGCTGCAGACATTCGCGCAAATAAGCTTCGCCCTGCTGGGTGTCGTCGCGCTCGGCACGCAATCGACCCGTTTTTCGCCCTTCGCGCTGCGCAGCGCGGCGCTGCTGGCCAGCGCCTTTCTGGCGATTCTAGTGGGCGGATTTTATTTGATTCAGCGGCGAGGTCTTTTTAGTAAACTAATGGGCGCAGTAAGGCGAATTTCGCGCAATCGAGATTGGTCGCAGTGGCTTGCACACGCGCAGGCCATCGATCTTGCGGTGCAGGGCACCTATCGTGCGCTGGATTTGCCGTTCCGGGCGCCTTGGGCGTACAGGAGGGCGGCTACCTGTTGTTGGCGCCGCTCGCCGGACTGACGCCCGATGCGGGCCTGGCCTTGTCGCTCGCCAAGCGTGCGCGCGAATTGTTGCTGGGCCTGCCCGGACTGCTGTACTTGCGGTTTGCCGCCCATGAAAATGCGGCTGCCGTCGGCGCGGCCCCGCCTTGAGATCGATATACAGAAGGACGTTGATGCGCGCTATCATTCTGGCGGCTGGGCGAGGTATTCGTCTGCAATTACCCGAGGACAGCCAACTACCCAAGTGTTTGCTGCGATTCGACGGCATGACGCTGCTCGAGAGGCATTTGCGCATGCTGAAGATTGCCGGGGTCGACGAGGTCGTATTGGCGCTCGGCTTTCGCCACGAACTCGTCGAGGCCGAGCTCGATCGCCTGGGCTGGGCGCCGCGCCCCGAGATCGTGCTCAACATGAAATTTGACCTCGGCAGCGTGCTCACCGTGCACACCGTCGCCGACGCGCTGATCCGCGGCGGCGACATCTTGTTGATGGACGCGGACGTGTTGTATGACCGGCGCATCGTGATGGCATTGATGGCCGGAACTGAGCCGGTGAATCGCTTGTTGATCGACCGCGATTTTGCAGCAGGCGATGAACCCGTCAAGCTCTGCCTCGAGAATGGAGTGCCCGTCGAGTTGCGCAAACAAGTGGCAGCCAATTTGAAATTCGATACGATCGGCGAGTCGGTCGGCTTCTTCCGCTTCGGGCACACCGGCGCACGGCGGCTCGCGGCACTGGCAGCGCAATACGTGGAGACGGGGCGCGCTCAGATGCCGCATGAGGAAGCCGTGCGCGATCTGCTCTTGGAGCGAAGCCATGTTCTCGAAGTCGTCGATGTCACCGGCTCTCCATGGATCGAAATCGATTTTCCCAGCGACGTTGAGCGGGCGACCCAAGAGATCTTGCCGCAACTTGAGCCTTTATCGAAATGCGGCATCGGTGCGCCGGGCGAGGTGCACTAGTGCGCAAGTCCGGACCGCGCGTCGGGCGATTTGACCCTGCGGTGAAGGGCGCGGCGATCGCGGGTGTGGTCGCCCTCGCGCTGTCAGCCCCAAGCTGGCCTCAGACCCCACCGCGCGATACGGGGCCGGAAGCACCGGCCGGACCGCTGCAGTGGCCGCCGCCGCCGGTCCAGTCGAAGCCCGGTTGGACGCGATGGTTCAACCCGGAAACGGCGCCGTTTATTCCCGTGCCAGAAATCGCGGTGGACCCGGACAGCGGCACGACAATCGGTTTGATTCCGACCTGGGTTCGCACCGATGAGAATCACAATGTAAGCAAAATCATTGCTCCCGACCTGATTTACAACCCGAATTTCGGGGTCGGCGTGCACGGACGAATTTATTCATTTTTCTCGGGCGATGAACAATGGTCGGCGGTCGCGGGGATCAAACAACGCGTGGAGCGCGAATTCGACGGGGAGTACCAGCTCGGCCGATTGCGCGAAGGCCGCTGGTCGCTCAATGTCAGCTTGGTCTACGACCGCAACGGTACCACGCGATTTTACGGTATCGGCAATAGAACACGCGCCGCCGCGCAGACCAACTTCACCGACCAGCAGGAATTCGGGCAAGTCCAGGTCGGACTGAACTTCAGTCACTCATGGCAGTTGCGCTACACCTCACGATTGCAAACCGTGGATGTCTTGCCCGGCGCGCTCAGCGATGTGCCGTCCATCGAGACGCGATTTCCGGGGAGGCTCGGCACGAGTAAGGAATTTCTCAATCGTCTCGCCTTGGTGTACGACTCGCGTGACGATTTGGCGGTACCAAGCCGGGGAATGCAGTGGGTGTTGTACGCGGGAGCATCCGCGCAGGACGGTCTGGTGAATGATTCTTCGTACAGCGAGGCGGGAATCGATGGACGAGGAGTTTGGCCGGTCGCGCCGGACACGGTGCTTGCCGCGCATGCCTCGCTGCGCTACCTGCCGACCGTCCACGAGCCGCCATTTTGGGCTCTCAGCAGCATCGGAGGTGGTGAAAGCGTGATCGGCGGCCAGCAGCCCTTGCGCGGCTTCGGTGCGGGGCGATTTTACGATCGCGACTCGTTCTCAGCCACCGTCGAACTGCGCCGCAAGGTGTTTTCTTTTGACGCAGTCACGACGGTCCTCGACGTCGAAATTACGCCGTTCGCCGACTTCGGCAGAGTGTTTGCGCGCACCAGCACCAATCCGCTGAGTCACCTACACGAAGTTTTGGGGGTTGGGTTTCGGGGCATTGCCCGACCCTATGTGGTGGGCTATGTTGATGTCGGTTATGGCACGGAAGGCGCGGCCGTATTCACCGGTCTGAACTATCCTTTCTAGCCGCCGTCAATTCTCCCCGCGCCGACGGTACGGCCGTGCTCGCTGCAGGATTCACCGACTGCTGCTCGACCATTTCGTACCAAATCGCATTCAATACGGCAAAGCAAAGCGCCAGTCCGGTACCGAGAATCCAGCTGAAATACCACATCAGTAGGTGCCCTCATGATCGGACATATTTTCCAACGTCAGCCGGCCGCGAAGCACCCTGAAGACCCAGCCGGTGTATGCCAGTACGATGGGCAGAAACACCATCACGGCGCCCAGCATGATGAGCAGCGTCTTGGCGCTGCTGGAGGCATCCCATACGGTCAAGCTCTCATTGGGAACGCTGGAAGAGGGCAGCAAAAACGGAAACAGCGCAAATCCGCCGGTTAAAATGGTACCCGCTTGGACCAAAATGCTCGCCACGAATGCGCCGCGACTGCGCTGCGCGCGCAGCAACAAATGCGCCGCGAGCGCGCCCAGCACAGCACATGCCGGCGCGGCCCACATCCAGGGCCACCGGTGAAAATTGTTGAGCCAGGCACCGGCAACGAGGGCCACCGTCTTGTGCGTCGGATCGGACGGCCCGGCATGGTCCACGGCGCTGGTAATCTCGTAACCCCCCAGCGCCGAGTGCAACCAGAAACCCGCGGCGAGAAACGCCGCCAGAAAAACGCTGGAGGCCACGCGACCGGCCCGGCGCGCGCGCGTGGCCATGGGTTCGCCGACTTTCAGAGAAGCATAGGCATTGCCGTGCAAAATCAGCATGGCAAGACTGATGATTCCGCCGAGCAAGGCAAAAGGATGCAGCAGGCTGAAAAAGCCGCCTGTGACGACGGGGCGTTGCAGGGTGTCGAAATGAAACGGTATTCCCAGAAAAAGATTGGCGAATGCAACGCCGAACAACAGGGCCGGGACGCCGCCGCCGAGGGTCAGCGCAATATCCCAGCCGGCTCGCCAGCGAGGGTCGGTGGATTTATCGCGATATGCAAAGCCCACGGGACGCAAGATCAATGCGATCAGCACCAGAAACATGGCCAGATACAGACCTGAGAAGGAGACCGCATACAAGAGCGGCCACGCGGCAAAGGCCGATCCCCCGCCCAGCACGAACCAAACCTGATTGCCTTCCCAAACCGGCTCTATCGAGGCGAGCACGGTGCGGCGCTCGGCATCGGTGCGGCCAAGAAATGTGACGCTCGCGCCGACTCCCAGATCGAATCCGTCGGTGATGGCAAACCCCACAAGCAGTACGCCGATGATCAGCCACCAAATGATCCGCAAGGTCGCGTAGTCCAGGAGCGTCGCGCTCATGGCGAGTACCCCAGTCCATCCGGGCCGCGTCGTATCGTGCGCACCAACAGAAACGCGTCCACGGCGGCCAAGGCCGAGTAGAAGACCACGAATCCTGCGAGCGATAGCCAGACATTGCCCGCCTGCACGCGCGACACCCCGAGAAATGTGGGCAGCACCCCATCGACGGCCCAGGGCTGTCGGCCGTACTCGGCGACTATCCAGCCTATTTCCACGGCCACCCAGGGCAGGGGCAAGCTGAAAAAGGCCAACCGGAGGAAGCCGGGATGCCGATCAAAGCGGTGGCGAGTGGCAAGGTAGAACGCGGTCGCGAACAACGCGATGAAAAACAAACCGAGCGCCACCATGAGCCTGAAGCACCAGAACAGCACCGGCACGTTCGGCACGGTTGACCAGGCGGCCGCATCGATCTGCTGCGGGGTCGCCGCAGCGGGGTCGTCGGTGAAGCGCAGCAACAGCAACGCATGGCCCAGGTCCGCCTGGTGTGCGTCGAATCGCCGCACGACAGCCGGGTCCGGCGGCTCCGCCGATGCGCGCAGCAGCTGCAGCGCTGCATAGGCTTCCATGCCTGAGACGATGCGCGCGCGCGCCCGCGCGACCAGATCATCGATACCCAGGACGGGCCGGTCGAAAGAACGGGTTGCGATCAGGCCCAGTGCCCAGGGAATCTTTACTTCGGCGTGCGTCTTGCGCGCCGCGACGTCGGGAAATCCAAACAGTGTAAAACTGGCCGGCGGCGCTTCCGTGTGCCACGCGGCCTCGATGGCAGCGACTTTCATCTTTTGATTTTCGCCGTCCAGATAGCCCGATTCATCGCCCAGCACGACCACCGAGATCGAGCAGGCCAAACCGAAGCTCGCGGCCACCGCCATGGAGCGCTTCGCGATCGCGATATTGCGTCCGCGCAGCAAATACCAGGCGCTGATCGACAGGACAAAGACCGATCCCATCACATAGCCGGCCGCGATGGTGTGCACGAATTTCGCCTGGGCGACCGGATTGAACAGCACCTCGGCAAAAGATGACAATTCCATCCGCATGGTGTGGTAGTTGAAATGCGCGCCAACCGGGTGCTGCATCCAGCCGTTGGCAATCAGAATCCAGAGGGCCGAGAGACTCGATCCCAGTGCCACCAGAGCGGTGACGATGAGGTGGGCAATCTTCGACAGTTTGTTCCAGCCAAAAAAGAACAGCCCCACAAAAGTCGCTTCGAGAAAAAACGCCGACAGGCCTTCGAGTGCGAGGGGAGCGCCGAATATGTCGCCGACGTAATGCGCGTAATAAGCCCAGTTCGTGCCGAACTGGAATTCCATCGTGATGCCGGTCGCGACGCCCATCGCAAAATTGATGCCGAAGAGCACGCCCCAGAACCGGGTCATCTGCCGCCAAATCTCGCGGCCCGTCATGACATAGACCGACTCCATGATCGCGAGCAACATGGACAGCCCGAGGGTCAGTGGTACGAACAAGAAATGGTAGAGCGCGGTAAGACCGAACTGCAGGCGCGAGAGCGCAACCACGTCCAGATCGATCATGTGCCGCCACCCCTGAAGAACAGCAGCCACAGCAGTGTCAAGCCCAACAGTTTAGCGACAAGGACCCAAGCGATCTGGGCCTTCAGATCGCGCCGCCAATCCTTGGTTTGATCAGGTGGGCTGATGCCTAAAAATTACGCCGTTCTCTATTCCTTGGCAAGCTCGGGCATAATCAGCGACATGCGTGAACCTCACGGCCCGCGTCTGCGCCCCAACGGCTCAATTCTCGTCACCCGGGTTCGTACACCGACGCAGGTTCGAACCGCCTGCGTGACCGTGCTGTTCGCCGATCTTCGCGGCTACACCGGGATGGTGGAACAGTTGCCGGCGGCGCGTGTGGTGCCGCTGCTGGATGAATTCTTTCGCGTTCTGGGCGGTGCTGCCCGTCAGTTCGGCGGCAGGGTGTACCACATGGCCGGGGACGGGATCATGGCGGGCTTTGGTGTGAATGCGGAAGGCAATGGCGGAGCCTCTGAGGCGCTGGCTGCCGGGCATGCCATGTTGCAGGGCTTCGAACCGGTTGCCGCGCGTTGGCGCAGCGAGCTGTCCGTCGAGGCCGGAATCGGCATCGGCTTGCACCAGGGTGAGGTGGCATTTGGCGTTCTGGGCCCGCCCAGGCGCAAGGTCACGACTCTGGTGGGCGACACGGTCAATGTGTCCGCACGCCTCTGCAGCCGTGCCCGTGCCGGAGAGGTATTGTTTTCCTGTACGGTTGCCGCGGCCCTGAATATTTCCGCCGAAAGCCGGGGCAGCGTGGCGTCGACCTCATTTCTGCAGCTCCCGCAGTTCGAATTGCGGGGCCGACGAGGACCGATCGACATCTGGTGCCTGCCGGCGCCGGCGCGCTTGGCTCTGTAGCGGCCGGACAAAGCATGGTGCCCCGAGCCGGGGTCGAACCGGCATGACCTTGCGGTCAACGGATTTTCGTACCTGCTACGGCTTGCGCCGCCGCGCCTTGCGCGTTTGGGGTCTGGAGTGCGCCTCGACCATGAGAGTCCGTTAGAACTGCTTTTAGGTCCCCGCCGTCCACTCTCTACACCTGCCGGCCGCTTTAAGCGCAGTCGGATTGGCTCGGCGTTGCCTCAGGATCCGCCCGGGGATTCGCCGACTTTGACGGGATTCAGCAGGGCGTTTCCGCGGCTGCCGCTCAATCTTATAAGTCCGTTGCGTCTACCAATTTCGCCATCGGGGCAAGCGGGGCAGTGTACCTTAGGAACGGCTGTGCGCGGCGAGATGCTGACACGCAGCACCGGGAACCTGCAGCCGGGCCTTCATGCCGCCAACTTCCGTTTGTTAGCGATAAGATAGGGGGCTGCGTGCTGCTCGACGGAGTGCCGATGTTTGGTCTGTTCGAAAAGCTAAGCAAGAAGTGAATAGGGGAACCCTTGTTGCGCTGCTGCCGGCCCGGTGGCTAAGCCGATTCTCGCTGTCACCGACCGATCTGCTCCGCGACCGGACTTACCGCAGGCTCTGGTCCTCAATCCTGATTTCCTCCTTTGGCGGGCAGGTGACCTTGCTCGCCATCCCGCTGACCGCCGCCGTCCTCATGCATGCGGCACCCACGCAGATGGGGCTGTTGACGGCCATGGAGATCGTTCCTTTCGCCCTGTTCTCTCTGCCGACGGGGGTGGTGCTGGATCGAGTCAGAAAGCTGCCAGTGTACGTTGTCGGGGAACTGTCGATCGCCCTGGGCGTTGCGACCGTGCCGATGGCGTGGTGGCTCGGATGGCTGTCCATGCCCTGGCTGTACTTCGTCGCGTTTTTGATCGGCGCGGTGAACACGACCGCCGGCAGCGCCGCCCAGATTGTATTGACCCAGATCGTCCCGCGCTCGCGCTTGGTCGAGGCGCACGCAAAAAATGCGCTCGCCTCGGCCACGGCTGAGGTGACAGGACCCGCCGCGGCAGGCGCGTTGATCAAGTTGACCGGAGCGCCGCTTGCGCTGGTGGCGGATGCGTGTTTGCTGATGATCTCGGCATCCATTCTTCGCGGCGTACCCGTTCAAGAAACCCCGAGTAAGGTCAATCCTCCCTTCTGGTCGGCCATGCGCGAAGGATTGGACTTCGTGCGCGGCCACAGGCTGCTGGTCACCATGGCTGCCTGCGTCGGAATTTGGCAAATGTGCAGCCAATCAGCCACGGTGGTGCAAATCTTGTTTGCGATTCACCAACTTGGGCTCTCGGAGCGGGGCGTGGGATTGAGCTACGTGGCTTTAGGACTCGGAACGGTGTTCGCCAGCGCAAATGGGCACCGGGTCGTCAGGCGCTTAGGGCCGGGTCCGACATTCGTGTTGGGATTTGCGGTTTCCGGCACCGGCTGGCTGCTGCTCGCCGTGGCGCCGGCCAATTCTTTGGGCATCCTTGCCTACGCGACCATGCTGCTGCTGTACGGCGTGGGCGCCATCTTCATATTCATCAATTTTTTGTCGTTGCGGCAGTCCGTCACGCCGGCGCCGATGCTCGGCCGCATGACCAGCACGATGCGCTGGTTGATTCTTTTGCCCGCCGGTCCCGGCGCTCTCTGGGGCGGTTGGGTTGGAGAGCATGTGGGCTTGAGAGCGGCATTGGGTTTTTCGGGGGTCACGGCGTTGCTGCTGGCTTGCGTGGCCTGGCGGCTGCCCGTGATTCGCAGCGTGAAGACATTACCGACTCTGAAGGCTGAGGCGGTTACGCCCTATTCTGCCGATTCTGAATGACACGCGCAGGCAAAGAGGCCATGTCGATGAGTGCCAACAACGCCTTACGAGTGGTCCTCGTCTCCGATACTCACGGCCTATTGAGGCCAGAGGCACGTGCGTTTGCCGCCGGCTGCGATTATATAGTTCATGGCGGCGACATCGGATCGGCCGCGATTCTCGAGCAGCTATCGGCCATGGCGCCGCTGAGTCCCAGGCGCTTCAAGCTGCCCATTTCGGTAGGGGAGATCAGGGTTGACGGGACCCAGGTTGAGGCGCGAACGCTGGAATTGACGGGGTGAATCCCGGGACAAGCGCCAGAAAAGGCGACTGGGCGTTAAACCTTATTGCCGGGCCCCAGCACTCACCTCTCAGTCGTGCTTCGAGAAGAAGCAGCAGACGGACCGGTGCTCTCTTGCGCGCCGTTCGGTACAGCGCTACGAAATCGCAGCACGCCGATATTAGCAGTGAGGCGTAGAGACGATGCCAAGAAGGTCGGCGATCTGGATGACGAGCCTGCTTGCGGTGTTCTTCGTATTGGGCTTCGCCGGCTGTAAGCCGACAAATGAACTACCCCCACCAAAAGATCCTAGCCTGGTCATCAGGCTACGCTGGATCAAAAGCTACCCAAGTCAGTCGCAATCCAAGGCCAACACGGGTTTGTTCTGGGCGCTGTCCTTTCTCGGCGCAAAATTGCCGGCCGACGCCGCCATTATTTCCTGGGACGGAACGATGGTGACCCTGGACTTGGATGCCGCGGGAGTTGAGGGTGTCTCGAAGCCGGCCTGGAAAAAGCTGCTGCATCTCCTGAAATCCAGTGACGAATATCGCATGATGGGTGGTATCGACATGGGCAGGTTCGTCTTTCTCAGTTTGTGCGGTTCCTACCAGTACTATGCGCTCACGGGAGCCAGTTCGACCTACGCAGAGTTTCGCGCCAAGCGCGCGTTCTCGCCGAAGAAAATGGCTATTGTCGAGTCCGGGGTCGCCTACGGCAATCGCTTGATAGAAGCAGGGCAGGGTGAGGGTATCGGCTCCGTGGTCTTTGTGGCCTTCGAGGGAACCGGGTCTTTGCAAGCTCACTCGTTTCAGAAGGCGGACATCGAAACTCTCGATTTGATGGAGAATGGGCAATTGCGATTCGCTCTCTACGACCTCGAAGGACATTTGAAAGACACGACGACGCCGACACTTACCGCAGCGGGCAAACCAAGCAAGTGCCTTTGGTGTCATGAGATAAACCTGCAACCGCCCTTTAGAAACGTCACGGATCTGGAGGGTTACTACAGCACGAAAGAGTTCAAAGAACTCGTGGCACGTGCCACGCGCGTCGTCGCAGGCTACCGCAAGACGATTGCATCTAAGGTGGATTTCACACGGCTGGAAGATCATTCAAATGCGGAGGACCTATATCTATCCTTTGCGGAGCCAACCGCAAACCGGTTGGCGGCCGAATGGAATATGCCTATCGAGCGGGTGAGGCAGTTGTTGGCCAGTCGGAATCTCAAACCACACCCGCATAGCGAACGCTTAGACAACGGCATCCTGGGCGACGAATTGTTCGATCGAAACGACGTGGACTCACTGGCCCCTTACGCGACAATCCGTGGATCTTCGGACACTCGAGAAACCTCGCGCTACGAACCGAAACTGCTGCGGTGACTCCAAAGTCAAGGGGCGAACCCTTGAATTGACCGATTGCGAACTCCAGCCCGATCCGTCCGCCCCGAAAAGGCGCTGCCGTTGGGAAAATATCCGAAATGGACACTGCGTTAAACCTTAGCGCAGCACCCCGGCACTCACACAGCATATCCGCGCTCATTCGGTACGCAGCGGCGTCCCGGGGCGGACCCGTCGCATGACTCGACCTGCCTTCGGAGAAGTGATGCTCTCGATCCTGGTATGCCACTCCTATTTTCTGCGGCTGGACCAAAAGCAGATCGCACGCGCCAAACCGTATCCACCGCTGGCCACCCTCCAGGTCGTGTCTCTGCTGCGCGAAGCCGGCCACCGGGTGTCCTTTTTTGACGCCATGCTGGCCGAGGGGATTGAGGAGTACGACCGGTTGCTCGAGGTCGATGCGCCTCAGCTGGTCCTGTTCTACGAGGACAATTTCAACTTCTTGAGCAAGATGTGCCTGGCGACCATGCGCCGGGCAGCCTGCGACATGATCGGATCGGCGCGGCGCTCCGGGGCCAGAGTCATCGCGGCGGGGCCCGATGTAAGCGATGCCCCGGGACCCTATCTTCGCGCGGGTGCCGATCTGGCTTTGGTCGGCGAAGGTTTGTCAGCGCTCCTCGAGCTTCTGCCGCGCATCGATTCGCAACCGCAAGTCCGGACCGAAGTCCTGGTTCGCGGCATGTCGGGCGTTGCCTCGCTGAGCAGTGGAAAGGTTGTCGCGGCAAGCGGCGGCAGAGGCATGGCTCTCGCGCAGACCGCAGGCCTTGCAGCCTGGGATTTGGTGGACATGGAGCGCTACCGCGCCGTCTGGATGAAGGCGCACGGGTATTTCAGCTTGAACATGGCAGCTTCGCGCGGATGTTCCTTCCGCTGCACCTGGTGCGCCAAGCCCATCTGGGGCAATCAGTATTTGCAGCGCAGCCCGCTCGAGGTCGCGGCCGAGATGGCGCACCTCAAGCGCTCCTGCAATCCAGATCATATTTGGTTCGCGGACGACATCTTCGGGTTTCGAGTCGACTGGGTCACGCAATTCGCCGCCGCGGCTCGGGCGGCGGACGCGCAAATACCCTTCACCATACAAACACGCGCGGACCTGCTCAGCGAGCGCATGGCGCATGCGTTGCGCGATGCCGGCTGCAAAGAAGCGTGGATCGGCGCGGAAAGCGGCAGTCAAAAGATTTTGGATGCCATGAACAAGGGCACGACGGTGCCGGAGATCCTGACGGCACGCGAGCGGCTGAAAGCCGTCGGTATTCGCGCCGGCTTCTTCATTCAGTTGGGGTACATTGACGAGCAGTTCCACGATATCGTGGCCACCCGAGATTTACTGACATCCGCGCAACCCGACGAAATCGGCGTTAGCGTGTCCTATCCCTTGCCCGGCACAAAATTCTACGATCTCGTCAAGGCGCAAATGCGCGCCAAGACGCACTGGCACGAGAGCAACGACCTGGACATGATGTTCCACGGCACCTACGTCTCCGACTTCTATCGAGTTGTGCGCGACTTGCTGCACGATCAGGTCGCACTGCAAACGGCCGATGCGCCGTTGCCTTCAAACCATGAGGGAGGCGCCGATACGATTGAACAGCGCTGGCAGGAATTATCGAGGAACGAGGCGAAATACCGCTCGTCCAGCCAGGAATCGGCGGCGACCGCGTAATCGATGAACTACAGTCCAGCCAATAGCGAGCGCAGCGCCTCAGCCCCGTCCCTTGGATGTGGTCCTCTGAGCAACTCGAATGCGTCGAGCCGCGTTACGTTCCGGTGGAATGTCCGCCATTGCGGCTGGCTCGCGCTGTAGGACTGCATGGCGGCAAGTTTCCTGGTAAGTTCAGAGTTGGCCAGCGGCTTGAGGAGCCGGCCCTTGCCGGCTTTTTGCGATGAGAGGAATACGACATTGACGATCCTTAGCGGGCGCTGTGCAATCTTGAAAGGATCTCGTCGCAGATCGATCTCGAATTTCCTCATGCCGCTGCGACGCCGAATTACCGGCGACTCGCGAATGGCAGCCGCTTCAGGCGATCGCCCGAGCCAGTGGAGTGAGTCAGCGCGAGTGTGCAAGAAGTTGGCGACGCCTGTGGCGCGCATGTTACGGGGCGCTACGAAGACGCTGTCCTCGGATAAAAACTCGAAGCCATCCAATAAGCAGTGCAGGGCGACGGTGGATTTTCCCGCGCCGCTCGGACCCATCAACAGGATCCCCTTTCCCCCGATACCCACACAAGCGGCGTGCAGCGGCACCAAACGTTGCACGCGGGCGGCGAGGGTAAATACGGCGAACTCGATCAACTCATAGCGTAGATGATAGGGGTATCGCAACATTGAAGGACTTACCACCACGAGCGCCGCGCGTTCGCGAGGGGACAGGATGACAAAATTGGACGAGTCTGTTGCTCCGGCAAGCAGGCCACCTGCGTTGAGCAGCGCGAGCGCCGAGGGCTCAAAACGACCGGCAGCAGGCTGGCGAGCGCTCAGCATCAGCGTGATCCGCAATTCGGGAGCGTTGCTTGAAAGCCGGTGACGCGGCAAGCCGGCGTAGGCCGAATCGACAAGCCGAAGTAGCCGCCGGTCGTTGCTTTCGAAAAGAATCTTTGCGCCGAGCAATTTCAAGCGGCTGCGAGCGAGCGGCAAGGCTCGCTCGCCGAACGGATCGGACTCCGGATCGGGATTCTTGGTGCGGTTGTTGGATGTCATGATGGGCTTGTATAGTGCCACTATGCGGTCCGGTCGGCGAAGCTGAAATGAGCGATCTGCTGCTAACTCACGGTTATTTTCTTTTCGAGGACGAAAAGGAAATGCAAATCATGCGGCCCTATCCAACCCTGGGCCTGCTGTATGTGTCGGCCTTTTTGCGTCGCGCAGGCTTCGACGTCGAGATCTTCGACACGACATTCGCGCAGCGCCAACAGCTTTTTGAACGCCTAGCCAAGGGCGCGGGCGTGATTGGGATCTATACCAATTTGATGACGCGCCGGGCAGTGCTGGATATTGTCGCAGCCGCAAAAGGTCATGGCTGGACCGTCGTGCTGGGCGGCCCCGAATCGGCCAACTATCCGGGCGAATATCTTGCCGCCGGCGCCGACGTTATCGTTTCGGGCGAAGGCGAAACCACCATGGCGGACTTGCTCCCCGCGCTTGCGGCAAGGGGACCGCAAAATTTGCACGGCATCGCTGGGACTGTGTTCCGTGACGGCAATGGTGTGATGGTCACCAATCCGGATCGTACGAAAATCGCTGACCTGGATTCGATCCCATGGCCGGATCGCAGCCGGATTGATCAAGCTCGCTACGTCGATGTATGGCGAGAAAAGCACGGCATGGGCAGCGTCAACATGATCACGGCGCGCGGCTGTCCTTACAAATGCAACTGGTGCTCGCATGCGGTGTTTGGCTACACGCATCGCCGCCGCAGCTATCTGGATAGCGCGGCTGAGCTCGAGCACATCATGGAAGCATACCGACCGGATCAGGTCTGGTACGCGGACGATGTGTTCACGATCAGTCATCCCTGGCTTTTCGGTTACGCGAAAGAATTGAAGCGGCGCAACTTGCGGGTGCCGTTCGAAACCATCTCGCGCGCGGACCGAATGATGAAGGATGAGGTGCTGCAGACCTTGGCCGACATGGGTTGTTATCGGATTTGGATCGGGTCTGAAAGCGGCAGCCAACGCATCCTGGACGGGATGGAGCGGGGCGTCAAAGTAGACCAGGTCGTCTGGGCTGCGAATGCGGCCAAGCGTTACGGCATTCAGGTCGGCATGTTCCTCATGTGGGGATATCCAGGGGAACAGATTGAGGACATCGCCGCGACCGTGGATTTGGTGAGTAAATGCCAGCCCGACATTCATCTGACGACGGTCGCGTATCCGATTAAAAACACGGGGTTTTTCCGCAACGCGGGCTCCCTGGTAGTGGCTGATCGGCAGTGGTCGGAATCCACGGATCGCGATTATCGAATCAAGGGGCGTCATTCGCGAGCTTACTACAAGCACGCCGATTCGTGGCTCAACAACGAAGTGCAGGCGACTCGTCTCGAAAGTCAGAACCCTGCCGAAGCGGCCCGGAGTCGGGCGGCCGCAATGCAAGCCCGTGAATCCATGTTGGCGGTTTCTTCACAAACGGAGGCCTAACTGGCCACGGTAGCCTCAGCATTCGATGCGATGGCGGGCGCTTACGATGGCCAGTTCACCGCGACTGTCATAGGCACGTTGATGCGCAGAGCGGTTTGGGCGCGCTGCGCCGCGCGTTTCCAGCCCGGAAGCCGCGTGCTCGAGATGAACTGCGGTACCGGTGAAGATGCTCTGTGGCTCGCGCATCGAGGAATGCAGGTGCTCGCGACGGATGTCTCACCAGCCATGCTCGAGGTCGCGCGCGGCAAGCTTGCAACCTCATCTCCCGGCGCATCCGTCCGGTTTGAGCTGCTCGCATGGGAAGAACTCGCGAATTTGGATGGTGGGCCATTCGATGGAATGTTATCTAACTTTGGCGGCCTCAATTGCGTCGCCGATTTGCGCGCAGCCGCATGCGCGTTAGCGGCGAAGCTCCGACCGGGTGCGGCGGCGATTTTATGCATCATGGGACCGGTCGTGCCTTGGGAGTGGGCGTGGTTTCTCGCGCAAGGCCGTCCGGCAAAGGCGCTGCGGCGCCTGTGGCGAGCGGGATCGCCGTGGTCGGGTATTCGGGTGAATTACCCGTCCATCGCCAGGACGCGCGGAGTTTTTTCGCCGGAGTTTCGGGTGTTGCGAGTCGCCGCGCTCGGGGTGTTGCTGCCGCCGCCCTATGCCGAGAAACTGCTGGGGCGATTTCCCCGCATTCTCGCCGCACTGGATCGTGCGGAACGCCGTTTGGAAGCCGTGTGGCCGTTGCCGTTGCTGGCCGATCACTACATTCTGGAATTAGAGCGCGTTTAATCGCTATTGAAGTAACCAATCCTCGCAAGATCGGCACATACCGGAGACGAGTGTGCATCCCACCCGGGGCTCACTCCGCGCACACGCTGGCTGCCAAATGAAAGTATCAATCATCATTGCTGTTTACAACGAGGCCGGCACCGTTGCCACGCTGCTCGAATGCGTGAGGGCGCAGCCGCTTGCAGGAGTGAGCAAAGAAATCATCATCGTTGAAAGCAATTCCACGGACGGTTCGCGCGAGATCGTCGCGGACTTCGTGGCACGTTATGCGCACGACCCCTCGCTAGGCGTGCAGGCAGTCTACGAGCCGGGTCCGATGGGAAAGGGTCACGCGATCAGGCGAGGATTCAGAGCTGCGACCGGCGATATATTTTTGATTCAGGACGCGGATCTGGAATACGACGTTGCCGACTACCCCAAGCTGTTGGCGCCCATCATGGAAGGGCGCACCTCATTTGTGCTCGGCAGCCGCCATACGGGCGCAGATAGGTGGAATATTCGAAAATTCGGGCATCGCAACATTCAGGCGGCGCTCATGAATATCGGCGGCCGGTTGTTTCACGGGCTTTTCAATGCGGTATTCTCCACGCGTCTTACCGACCCCACGACGATGTATAAAGTATTCCGGTCGGAATGCCTGGCCAATTTGACGTTCACCAGCAACCGTTTCGATTTCGATTTTGAATTGTTGGGCAAGCTGATTCGTGCAGGATTTAGCCCATTGGAGATTCCGGTGACGTACAAGTCCCGGGGATTCGACGAGGGCAAGAAAATTCGTGTACTTCGCGATCCCTTCACCTGGATTCTCGCGATTTTTCGATGTAGATATGCGCCGCTCGTCAGGCGCGATGCATCGCTCCTAGTCAGAGGCCCTGCGTCACAGCGCGAAGCCTGACGTGCGCGCATCATCGTAGAACATTTTCACGGTGTCGAGCGAATAATCGGCCAAGTCATAACCGACGATCGAAAGTTTTCTAAGAATGTCATTGGTTACTGTAATCACGTGGCAACCCGCGGCGTCGGCTTGAAAGATGTTGAAGACTTCGCGAGAACTTGCCCATATCAGTTCAGCACTGCTGTTCGATTTGAGTATTTCGACGGCCTCGCATATCAGCGGGGCCGGATCTATTCCCGTATCGGCAATGCGACCGGCAAAGACCGACACGTAACTGGGGACGCTTGGATTCAGAGACGCCGCGATTTCGCGCACCTGCGCCAAAGTCATGATGGCCGTCACATTGAGCTTGACCTGCCGGTTCGACAGACGCTTGACCAAGGCGCGGCTGGTCTCACGCTTGGTATTGGTCACCGGAATTTTCACGAAAACATTGCTCGCCCATCCTGCGATTTCCATGGCTTGGCGCTCCATCGACGCGAAATCATCGGCAAGCACCTCGAAACACATCGGCTTGTTTTTGATGTGCGTGAGCACATCCTTGGCAAAGCTGCGATAATTCGCAATCCCGGCCTTGCGCATCAGTGTTGGATTGGTCGTAAGGCCCTTGATGTACGGCATTGCGTGCATCTCGAGCATGGCAGTCATATCCGCCCCGTCGGCGAATATCTTGACCTTAAGCTGATCCAGCGACCTCATCGAAAATCCGGTTGGGTCAGGATGATTCGAGCAGCCTCCGCCAGCGACTTCACGCAATAGTCACAGGAGTCGGGCGGCTTTTCAGCGTAGCCGCACTCGATGAAGAAGGTCCGGCATCCTGCGCGCCGACCGGCTTCCACGTCGCGCCAGCGGTCGCCGACCATGAAACTCGATCCGAGATCGACTCCCAGCTCCTGGGCCGCTTGAAGCAGCAATCCCGGGCTTGGCTTTCGGCAGTCGCAGCCATCGGCGTCATCATGAAAGCAGGTCAGTATCGCATCGAGGCCAAGCGCCGCCTTGAGCCGCTCGTGGATGGCCTCGACCAATACGCGCGACGACGTGCCTCGCGCTACATCGGGTTGATTCGTCACCACGATGAGCCGGTAGCCACGCGCCTTTAATTCTTGCAATGCTTCGGCGACGTGTGGCAATAGTTCAAGATCCGCGAGGCATGCCGGCGGATGCGGTGTTCCATCGCGGGTGAAGGCGCGATTGATGACTCCGTCTCGGTCCAGAAACACGGCCGGTCGCACGGCTCGCGCTCGATCTACCATTTCGTCGCGTTCATCTTGAGGAGGGGATGGGAAACCAACAGATGCCAAATCACGGCCTGGAATGCCTCGGAGTGCGGTGTTACCGTGAGCGGATTGACGGTAGGAACAATGACCGCTGCGTCGGCAATTGTCGCGGTATAACCGCCATCGCGGCCGAGAATCCCCAAGACTTTCGCCCCTACGAGCTTGGCGTGGCGTGCTGCCGCGACCAAGTTCGGGCTGACATTTCTCTCTACATCGCCGCCGCCAACGGACAAAATGAACACTGCGTCTTTGTCGGTGAGCCGGCTGACCTTGAGCCATTCCACGAATGTGCTCTCCCAGCCATCATCGTTGATACGTGCCGTCAGTTCCGACACGTTATCGGTGGGCGCGTAACACTCGATGCCGGCCAGTTTTCGAAAGTCATTCACCGCGTGCGAACAATTGGCTGCGCTTCCGCCCACGCCTAGAAAAAAGACCCGCCCGGACGAAGCCTTCGTTTCCGCCAGCACCGTGGCGATTTTCTCGATCGCAACGATGTTCAGTGTCCGGAGAATCTCCGCTGTTTCCTGCAGGTGCTGTTGAGTGTAAGTCATATGCCGGCCAAGTGATGCGACAGGTAGGTTTCCGTTTCTTGAATTCCCTGCGCAGAGCCGACTTCGTAGAAGCGGTCAGTTACCTCAATCGCTGCCAATTGGCCGGTCTTCGATAAATCCCGGCAGATGGCGGCCAAATCGAGCACCTCGGTTTCGCGATACGGCGAAAAGACGCCACTGGAAAGAATGGAAATTCCAAAGTCTATGTGAGTCATGTCGGATCGCCAGGAGGTTTTGTCGTATTCGATCACTTCACCGTTTCTGAAGATCACGTTGCTTCGATCCCACTTGCCGTCATTGCGCAGCACCGTCATGAGCGCCGGACGCTGCGCGAGGGCGAATGCCGTTTGAATACGAGCGAGCGAACAACGTAGATATGAATCACCGTTCAGCACGAAGAAACTATCGCCCAGCAGCGGCAGGGCGCGCTTGAGCGCACCACCCGTTCCCAGCGGCTCACTGCCATCGAATGAGTATTGGATTGCCAGACCGAATTGGCTGCCATTGCCTACGGCAGCGACCACCTGCTCGGCTAGATGACCAACGCACAAAACGATTCGATCGGCTCCTTGCTTCCTCAGCAGTTCGAGCTGATGGAAGATGAAAGGTCTGCCGGCAATGTTGAGGAGTGCCTTCGGCAAATTGCCCGTCATCGGACGAATCCGGGTAGCTAGTCCGCCGGCGAGTATGGCAACGGGCAACATACTCAGGATAGAACGACCCGGGTGCCTTCGAAGTCGAAACGGAAGCGGACTTCTTCCAGACCCGCGTCGGCCATGCTCTGCCGCAGCCGGCCGCGGTCCGCCGCATAGAACATGAGGAAGCCGCCGCCGCCTGCACCGACCAACTTTCCGCCCACAGCGCCATTGCTCATGGCATGTGAGTACCATTTATCGATCTGCGGGTTGCTGATCCCGCCAGAGCGGCGCTTCTTGTGCTCCCAGTGCTCATCCATTAACTCGCCGAATCGCTCCAACCGGCCGGACTCCAATGCTTCATGGCTGCGATAGCCCAGCGCCTTGACATAATCGAGATTGCGCAGCATATCGGCATCGCCGGTCAGTGAACGGGCATGCTGATCCTTCAGAATGCCCGCAGCGGTGCGGTTAAAACCGGTGAAGAAGAGCAGGAGATTATCTTCAAGGTCGAACATGGCCTTGCGGGAGAGTTGCAGAGGCTTGACCGTGACTCGATGATCCTTGTGGAACGTCATGCTGGTGATCCCGCCAAATGCCGCAATGAATTGGTCTTGCTTTCCGACCGGATCGCCCAAACGATTGATTTCAATTTCGCAGGCCAGTTCCGCCAGTTCTTGGGCGTGAACTATCTTGCGTTGGTGGGTGTACAGTGCCTTCAGCAGAGCGGTGGTAAAACTGCCGGAAGATCCAAGGCCCGTTCCCGCCGGAATATCCGCCAGGGTGCTTATTTCTATTTGCGGGGTATCCAGGCTCTGCATTGCCAAAGCTTCGCGAATGATGGGATGTTTGACTTCCGCAACCTTGTCGACATGCTCGAGGGAGGAATACTTAAGGTAGATGCCCGGGCTGAAAGGGCGCATTACACTGACGTAAATGTACTTATCGATCGCGGCCGCGACCAAAAATCCCTCGTGGGCGCCGTAGTAGGAAGCGAGGTCGGTTCCGCCGCCGCCCAATGTAATGCGCAACGGGCTACGCGCGATGATCATATCCTGATTCCCGGTAAAGTTTGCCGACCACCGCAAGCGCCGCAATCGCGTCATTCAGCCCCGCCGATGGCTCGCGTGCACTGCGGATATCCTCCAGAAACTCTGCCATTTCGATTCCCCACGAGTTGTCCTCCATAGGATATTCCCAGATCGTGGTTTCCGGCGGACCCATGTCAGGCAGGTTCTTGTACCAGGATAGCCTCTCAACGCCATAACTGCCCCCTAGTCCCTCGACGTGCAGCTTGCCGTCGCGGCCGTAAAGCTCCCACGAGAAAGTATTCTTCCATTCGGTGCAGCTCACGTGCATGAAGGCGGCCTGTTGGGTCGCTGTCTTGAGCAGCATGAAGCCGTTGTCTTCGACCGGCATGTCCCAGAAATAGGTGTGCGCGAAGCCCGTGACTTCAACAAACTCGCCGAGAAACCATCGCGCCAAATCGATCAAGTGGACTCCCTGATCGATCAATTCGCCGCCTCCGGAACGCTGCGGCTGTGCGCGCCACTCGTTGGCGTAACCGGGCCGGCCACCGTGTCCGTAGCGGGCTCGCACGAACAGCAGCGGTCCTAATAAGCCCGAATCGACCAGGCGCCTGGCTTGCTGGAAGGCCCGGTGATACCGATGATTGAAACCCACGCGGACGCGAACATTGTGCTCGGCGGCGAGCTGCGGCAGTCCGAGCAACTCATCGACGTGTCGCGCCCCGGGTTTCTCTACGAGCACATGGATTCCGGCGCCGATGGCGGCCCGCGCGATCTCGACTTGGGCGTCCTGCGGCGTGGCAATGATGACTGCGTCAATATCGGCACGAAGCAACACTTCGCGCCAGTCGCTGCCGGCGGCGCAACCTGCACTCGAGGATGCGACCTGGCGTGCGCGCGCCAGATCCGTGTCGGCGCAGTGGACCAGGCGTGCACCGGCCAAATGCTGAGCCCGCCTCAGGCCGACAGCGCCGCAGCCGACGATGCCGATGTTCAACCGCCGTCTCCCCAAGTCAGGCCGCGATCCTTGGGAACGATGCGTCGCAAGGCGTAGACGTCTGTGCCGTTCAAATCATTGAGATGCTTGGGCAGCGATTCCCAGGGGTCCCAGACCGCGCTGATCAATTTACCCGTGATGCCGTCGCTCAATGATGAGCCGAGGAATACGGCCAGATCGGCGGCCTTGGCGAGCGGCACTCCGCCATCGCGCTTTTGTTGCAGCGAACGCTCGTAAAACGCGCGCCCGACTCGATCCGGGCCGGCGGCGAGAAATTCATCAAGCATGCGCGTATTGAGGGCACCGGGAGCTATGGCATTGACGTCAATGTGGTTTGCGCGCGTTTCCTCCGCCAGAGTTTCCATGAAACGGATGACCGCTGCTTTGGATGTCGCGTAGGCACTCAAGCCCGGCAATGGATTCGTGGCCCCTCCGCCCGAGAGCTGAATGATTTTACCGCGTGCCAAGCTTTTGAAATGCGGCAAAATGGCGCGGCACAGTAGGACCGATCCGAGAAGATTGATCTGTATCGCATGCATCCATTCTTCCCAGTCAATATCCTCAATTGCGCCGCTGGGCCCGGCGATTCCGGCATTGTTGACGAGCACGTCCAGACGGCCGAATTCACGCAGAGCGACATCGATGAGTGCCGTCACATCCTCCCGCTTTGAGACATCGGCGGGCAGCGCAAGCACGGACTGCCGGGTTCCTGCCATGGTTCTGAGCACCCGTGCCGCCCGATGCAGCAGCATTTCGTCGCGTGCGCAGATTATCAAGCTCGCGCCGGCTTCCAGATATTTCCTGGCGATCTCGAAACCCAGGCCGACGCTGGCGCCGGTCACGATTGCGAAGCGATTTTCTAGGGCTTTTGCCACGACGCTCACGGATCCTTGCGGGACATGCCGACCCCAAAATACTGCAGGCGTGTCTCGGTGGCCACCAAGTCCGCAATAAAGCGATTCGGGTCCAGCACCACGAGGCGATTGGAGCATCGAATCAGCTGCTCGGAAGAGATAGTACGATACATAGGCCAATCTGTGGCAAGGACCAGTGCGTCCGCGCCCTCAACAGCGGCAATGGGAGAGTCGAATCGCCTTACTATCCCGCACCAACGATCCGGAAGACTGAGCACCATCGGGTCGTGCACGTGGATGGTCACGCCTTCGCGAATCATCCAATCGCAAAGTTCGAGCGACAGAGATCGCCTCACACTGCCCGTACCTGGCTTGTAGCTGAGGCCCCACACGGCGACCGTTGTCCGCGAAAGATCTGTAAAGAGTGCGCGAAGTTTACGCTGTGCCCAATGCTTGTGCATGTCGTTGCTCGGCAGAACGGATGACAGCAGGGGCGTGATCAGGCCATGATCACGCGCCGTTCGATTGAGGAAGGCTATGTCACGCGCCAGAGTACCTCCGCCGAATGCGGCGCCGGGCGAAAGATAGGCCCGTGGGCCAATTCGGTTCTCGGTCTTCAGGCCCCGTTCCACCTCCTTCGCATCCGCGCCCACGGACTCGCAGATGGCGGCGATTTCATTTGCGAACACCACCGATGTTGCCAAAAAAGAGTTGATTGCGTGCTTGGTCATCTCAGCGGATTCGACTGACATCCATTCGATGGACTCGGTGATCGGGCTCAGGAGCCTGTGCAGCCACTCGTGGTCACGGTCCGATCTGACACCCACGACGATCCGGTTTGGACGCAAAAAATCAGGCACGGCGGTGCCCAAGCGGAGGTTTTCCGGGCAATACGCAATCCTCGGCGGCCGGCCGTTGCGATGCAAAGCGGCAGATTGTTCCAGGCGGCGAATTGAGCCGACCGGCAACTGCGAAGAAACCAGCACCGCGACATTCGCGCTCATTCCAAGCAGCGCACGTTCGATCTGCGCCATGACAACATCGGTGTCTGCGTTGCCGTTGTCATCCACCGGCATATCGCAGGCAACCCAAAGAACGTCACTATCTCCGGCCTCTTTAACCGTTGAAGAAAAGCGCAAATGGCCCGATTCCAGGCCGCCCTTGATCAATTCTTCGAGACCAGGCTCGAAAACCGGCGCTACACCCTTGCTCAGATCCGCGGCACGGGTTTCATCGAAATCGATCCCCACGACCCGATGTCCCAATCGAGCCAAGCATGCCGCGGTCACTGAACCGAGGTGCGACAGACCCAGAACGCATACCTTCATTGGCGTGCATCGAGAATGCATCGATCGGCCCTCAGGTACTCGAGTGTCTTGATGACTCCTTGCCGAATCGTGAGCTTGGGCTTCCAGCCCAAGGCACAGATCTTCCTGGTATCGAGGAAAATGAACGGATTGTCCCCGACCCATCCCCGTGCACCGCCGCCATATTCAATGGTCGGAGTCACGCCAAGCGTCTCGCAGATCCACCCGATCGAGTCATTCACCTCGCAATAAGCGTCGCTTCCCAGGTTGTAGATGTTTACGCTGTCGCTGGACCGTTCAATTGCCATCAACATCGCATCAATGCAGTCTTGAACGTACAGGTAAGATTTTCGCTGTCGCCCGTCGCCGAGCACGTACAGCCTGCGAGAGTCGCGCTCGAGTTGCTTGTAGAAATCGACGATGTGCCCGTGCGTGTAGCGCTCGCCCAGAATCGACACGAAGCGGAAAATGTAGGACTGAAAGCCGAATCCCGCGCAATAGGCGGCGATCAGGCCTTCTGCGGCCGCCTTGGATGCTCCATACAATGACGTTTGCACCGGATAGGGGGCGTCTTCCGGCGTCGGAATTGTCGACGCTTCACCGTACACGGAACCGGAGGAGGAAAAAGCGATTTTACTGACGCCATTGTGCCGCATCGCGTCCAGCACGTTATGAGTTGCGATGGTGTTCTGTTCGAGATCCTTTCTGGGATGCAGAGTGCCGAAACGAACGTCCGCATTTGCGGCCAGATGAAACACAAATTCCGCTCCGTGCATGCTTTTAGCCAGCATGGCGGTGTCCAAAACATCCGCGTGGACCAGATGGAAATTCGCATGGCCACGCGCCGTTCGCAGAAAACTCTCTTGCCCCGTCGAAAAGTTGTCGCAGCCAACCACCACGTGGCCGTGCGACAGGAGCCGCTCCGTCAACGCACTGCCGATGAACCCCGCGCAACCGGTGACAAAATAACGCAACTTGGTTTCCTGAGGCGTTTTAGAGGCCGATGATGACTGAAATTGACTGCACCTAGTATTGCGCATGACCTTGTATGATCTCAATCGGATTGCCAAAGAGACTCAAGGGTGCGGCAATGGTTGTCGCAGCCGTTTTCCTGCAATAACGGGGCTCCGAATATGCCAGAACCCAATGCACTTGTTCTTTAACCGATTCGTCGCGATTCTTCTGTTCGCCGCCCTCGCATGCGCTCTCACGGTGCGCGGATTCGTGCCGGCAATGTCCAAAGTCGACAGCGATTTCCCCGGCTATTTCACGGCTGCGAAGATCGTCGCGGATGGGGGCGACGTCGAGCGGCTATACGATGACTCGTGGTTTCAAGACCAGATGCGCCATTACCAGATAGGCAAGCCGTACGCAGGGAAATTCTCCCCCTTTCCGCCGCCCACGGCATTGCTGCTGGTTCCCCTCGCTCAATTGGAGCCGCTTCATGCCCTGCGGGTGGTGACCGGTGTGAGTGTGCTGTGTCTTGTCTGTGCGATCGTTCTACTGGCCCGGATTCTGTGTTGGAGCATGATCGATTCGGCGGTGTTTATCTTATTATCCGGCAATGCCGTCATCGGCGCGTTGCGTCTCGGACAGCCCTACATTCTGGTTTCTCTGTCCTGTGTCCTCGGATATTACGCATACGTTAAAGGCAGACCCGTGCTGGCCGGGGTGTGTTTCGGTGTTTTTTCCCCGATCAAATACTTTCCATTGACCATACTCGCTTACTTCGCATCGCGAAAGGAATGGAAGCTGGTTCTAGGCGGAGCGACCGCAATTCTGGCCGTCGCATCGGTAAGCGTTGGTGTCTTGGGATGGAAGATTCACGAAGATTTCCTGTCCTCCGTCCTCGGCAATCATCTCATCGCCAACATCCATATGCAGAACCCGTTTACCGCGAGTTTTCAGTCGTTCGATACGCTATTTCGGCGGCTGTTCGTGTTCGATGCGACGCTGAATCCACAGCCATGGATCGCATTGCCGCGTCTCCATGTCATTGGCGTCGTCATTACCAAGGCTGCGATTTTTCTGGCAGGCATTGCGACGTTGGTCAAGCTGGCGCGCAACGCGGCCGGAAACGCGACGGCGCCATCCATTGGGCTCCTCGGTGTCCTCACGTTGCTCCTCGCACCGGCGACCGCGACTTATCACTTCGTCCTGCTCTGGTTGCCGGTAGGCTTGCTGGTCGATTACTTTTTTCGCCAGCCCGCCGGCGCCCGCGCGTACTTCATTCTCGGAACCTACGCACTGATCGGATTCTTTCCCTACCGGTTTACGACCCCATTTGAGGGACGAGGCGGGCTCACGGTGCTGGCCTATCCCAGATTGTTTCTTCTCCTGGCGATGTTCGCAGGCTGCGTGTATTTCGTTTGGAACCGAGCGGAACCGGCCGTGGAAGAGCGGACACACGATTCACAGGCTGTGGTCATTTGAAGGCCGCGAATAAGTGCCCCAGATTGCCCCGCTGACACAACTGCGCGATTCACCGGACGCCTTGGACAGCGTTGGTGGCCGGCGAGATTGGCTGCCGATCGCCGCGCTGCTGTTGCTTGGCTCGTTGGCATTCATACGCATTCTCGCCTTACCCGCCTTCGAGGACGAGGGCACGGAATTGCGCTGGATCTGGAGAGTGATCGAAGCGGGAGAATGGCTGCAGCCGCTCGCCGACGGCAAGCCCCTCGAAGTATGGCCGATGGTGCCGCTCGTATGGCTCGGCCTTCATCCGCTCACGGTGATGCGAGTGTTGAACGTGCTTGCCGGAATGGCGGGCGCCGTGCTGACCTACCGGCTTGCGCGACTGTTAGGCGATCGAAGGATCGCCTTCGTTTGTGGGGCGTGCTTCGCGATTTGCCCGTTTGTCGTGTACTTGCAGCGTCTGGCGCTGGCGGAGACCTTCCTTTGCACGGCCGGCATAGGCGCACTCTTAAGCGTGCTAAAATTCATGAAATCGCCGACAACTTGGCTGGCAACGCTGGTGGCGGCCAGTCTATTTCTAGCGGCGTTCTGCAAAATTCCCGTCGGGTTCATCTTTCTCATCTCAATGCCGCTGGCGTTTGCGACCATGCCCGCAGCCGAGCGCCGCTCGCTGATGCGCCGGCCCGCGCCGAGGAGGGTGTTCGCTGCTCACGTCCCGGTCTTATTGCTGGCGCTGATCGTCGCCGTCGTCGCGATTGTCCGGGTGCGGCGCGGCCAGTCGCCTGGATTTGGTCTCACGATTCTGGCTGGCGTGGGCATGGGGCGATTCCAAGATATTGCGAAAACGCTCGGTGTCCCGGGCATCAGCCTGGCCGGTGAACTTGCCGCACAATTGTCATGGCCGGTCGTCGTGATCGGCGGGATTGGCATTGCGGCTAGCTTGGTCCTCGGCGAGTGGCGCCAACGATGGCTCGTGGCTGTCGGGGCGGTGCCGATGCTTGGCATGGCGCTGTTGGCCGAATTTTGGTATCCGCGTTATCTGCTCTTCACGCTTCCGCCGCTCATCATCGGCGCGGTACTAGGATGGAGATCTCTCGCCCCACGCGTCGGACGATTGGGATATCCCCTCGCATTGGCCGTGCTGGCGATCTGTGCGGGACTTTTGGGCCGGCAATCCGCACTGCTCATCCTCAATCCGAGGGCGGCGAACTGGTCCCAAATTGACCGGGTTCAATACTTCGAGGGCTGGAGTTCTGGCTACGGTTATCGGGAAGCGGCAAACTTCCTGCTTGCATCGCCCGACATACCGCCGATGATCTATTCGCTCGATGGCCATAGCGCATACCAATTGCGCAGCTATCTGCCGCCGGATTGGACCGCCCGAGTCAAACCGATCTTCTATGGCGAAGACGGCAAAGCGTTGCGCGATGAGGAGGCGCGCCTGAAGTATCTGCTGGCGAACCTGCCGGCGTGGATCGTCATTCCGGAGCAATTGCTGGCGCGCTATCTTGATTCGAGTTTTGGCCCAGGGGCCGAGAAAATCAATCTGCGTCAAATTGCCAAATTCGACAAGCCGGGAGCACGTGCACAACTCGCGATCTATGCGGTTACCCTGCGATAATGGCGCGGTGGCTCCGAAAGGCTGCCGGCGCAAAGGCAATAACGCAGCGAAAAGGCCCTCACCGACTCGCGTCTGATGCCGCGGCTCCGGCCGCAAGCGGACTGCGATTGATTTCGCTTGCGATCACGTATTGCGGCCGTTGTTTTACCTCGTTGAAGATCCGGCCGACGTACTCACCCACGACACCCAATGCAACCAACTGGATCCCTGCAAAGAAGAAGATCGCGGCGGCCAAAGTGGCAAATCCAGGAATCGGTTGATTCAAGTAAAGCTTTTCGAAAACAATCCAAGTGCCCATGCCAATCGATAGGATGGATGTCAACATGCCGACGCCCGTGACCACTCGCAGCGGCGCATTGGAAAAGGCCGTGATTCCGGTAATGGCAAGGCCCGCGAGCTTCAGCGCTTTAAACTTGCTGCGCCCGGATGCCCGCGATTCGATGTGCATCTCGATCGCTTCCGACTTGAAGCCCACCCACGCATACATGCCCTTCATGAAGCGATTGCGCTCCGGCATGGCGCGCAGCGCATTCACGACTTTACGATCAAGCAAACGAAAATCGCCTGCATCGGGCGGCACCCGTGCAGGACCGCGCGGCATCAGCAGGCGATAAAAAACCACGGAACAGAAACGGCGTAGCCAGCCCTCCGATTTGCGATCGGCTTTGACTGCATACACCATGTCCACACCCGCGCGCCAGCGCTCTATCATGCTTGCAATGAGAGAGATCGGGTGTTGAAAATCCGCATCCATGATGACGATGCAATCGCCGCTCGCGACGTCGAGGCCTGCTTGAATAGCCGTCTCTTTACCGAAATTGCGCGACAGTTCGAGGTAGCGCAGCGGCAGGCGTTCACACAGTTTCGCTATTTCAGCGGCCGAATTGTCGGTACTGCCGTCATTGACGACGACGATTTCGACAACCGCCAGTTGGTCAATTATGTGATGCAGACTTTCCAGAAACCGCGCGATCTGCGCACCCTCGTTCAGGACGGGAACCACGCACGACAATGAGAAGCGTTCTCCCAGTGCCCGCGGACCGAACTCACGATTGCTCATTTGGACAGGTCTCTTGTGATCGAGCTTCGTAATTTAAGGAATTCGCGTGACTGGCCGATTCTTTGACGCACGCGACGTTGATCTGCCTACCCGGGAGTATGAGCGGATACGTGGTGTAGCGGGCATGAAGACATTTCCGCCGCAGTGCCGACAGTTATGAGGATTGGGCATCATCGCAAGTGTCCTGTAAAAGGCAGAGCCTGCAGCGGATTTTACCAGAGGCGCGCCGCTGCGCAGGCTCAGGGGGCTCGTCTGAACGGAATGGCGTCCGTTTTGGCGCCTTGGATCGAACGGTTCTGTTGAACCTTGCGGGCATGAGCGGCGGCCAGCATTTGCTGTTCTGCACGGTTACTATAGGGACTGACGCCCTGGTGATCGAGGAAGGTGAGCATTTCGTGCCGGTAGTCACGCAGGTGTTTGATGAGGCGTCTGGCATGCTGCCTCGCCTTGCCGTATTCGACAAACCAGAGTTGCACATGCATTGGGCCATTTTACGAAATAAGCCACACAGCAACCAATGCGCATTCTCTCTCGAATAGAAATTGGAAGCGAACGGTATCCCGCGTTGACAGGCGTCAGGGCTCTTGGTGCTACCGTGGTTTTCCTCGACCATTTTCCTCCGTGGATCGACGCGCATATCACCATCAACGTCATGGCGTTTTTCTTCGCGCTGAGCGGCTTTCTAATCGTTCGGATCTACTACGAGCAAGTTGAGTTGCGACTCAAATGGATGGCAAAATATTTCATCAACCGGTTTGCGCGAATTTACCCCGTTTATTTCTTAGGGTCATCGTGGAAACGAGTGGGTGAAAGTTGATCATTTTTCGCTCAAATCTGAGGCAGCATCGAGGTCAGTACCTTCAATCGGAGGTATTCCTCATCCCGCAAGCCATAGGCACGGCGCTGCATG
>Ga0210403_10000117_pt1 | contig 89922 bp, 77 predicted proteins | sample IncBWC19MmetaG_FD_150863 | JGI IMG/M metagenome (GOLD analysis project Ga0210403, IMG submission 150863) | Forest soil microbial communities from Barre Woods Harvard Forest LTER site, Petersham, Massachusetts, United States - Inc-BW-C-19-M | ecosystem: Environmental > Terrestrial > Soil >...
GTCATTCAAGCAGAAATCGGAGTTCCTTTCAATTAACAAGTTAATTACATAAAGTTCATAGGCAGTTCTTCAACTGTTTTGGCGGGTGGCCCACTCAAGCCCGATTTTGGCTTGAGTGGGGAAGTTCAACAGCTGGGGGAAATGTGGGACAGGCAATCAGGGATAGCCAGGAGATTCCCGTTTTCAGGAAGCCAAGTTTACAAGAACAATGGTGGACGTCCCGTCTGTCGCCATATTCCAGGGGGTGCCATAGTGGGATTGACGATCGTATTGGAGAGCGAAGACGGCAGGGCTCTTGCCACCGTAGAGGATTTTAAAAATCGCCTGCACCATCTTCTACCAAAGCACGACGACGATCATTTCCAAATGATTCGATTCATCGATTGGTACAGAGATACGGTGTTCAACCGACTGCAGGCCGCCACCTTCCTCAAGGAGTGGGAAACGCTGCGAGGAAACGAGAATTCAAAAGAAGACGAAGACTTGGTTTCCGCGATTCGAGAACTCGCTTTTCGACTGCAGACAGAACCTCATCTGTATTTAAAGTTCTATGGAGACTAGGCGGGTTGCAAATGTGGGGACTGACGAAACGTTATACAATTTTCCTGCGCACAGGCTCTTTCACTTTCTAGCGGCGAAGTATGATAGCTCGACAAAGCCGTTCTTGTAAGCGACCAAGTTCTTCAAATTCCACCTCTTCTCCGTCAGGGAGCCGTCGAACAGCCGGAGTCCTTCACCCAACAGGACAGGCGCAATCGTCAACCGGATTTCGTCCACCAGTCCGAGTTCGAGAAAGCGCTGGCACAACATGGCCCCGCCTACGAGCCATATGTTTCGATATCGAGGCGCGAGTTTCACCTCAACTAGCCTCTTGAGATCGCCCGCGTAGAACTCGACGGTCTTCCTCGAACTCGCCGCCGGCCATTCTCTGCCGCTGACTACAACGACCGGAGTATCGCCATAGGGCCAACCTAGTTCCAACGCATGTTCATAAGTGCGGGAACCCAGCACATAACAGTCGATCGCTTTGACGAAGGTCGCAATTTCTTCCTCCGAAATAGAAACCCCGGCTTCATAGACCCTACCAGGGCTATCCATCCAGGAAACACTGTTGTCCTTCTTCGCGATGAAACCATCGAGACTGGAAACCACGTGCAAGGTTACACTTCGGTTTTTTGCGTTTCCTTCGCTGCGTGACATCGTTCCTCTTCGTTTCCCGGGCGGGTGGCCCACTCAAGCCCGATTTTGGCTTGAGTGGGGTAGTTCGCGTTTCCTCACTTCCGACACCAACTGCTTTTGACTTTCATCCCTGTTGAGGGGGTTGGCCCCGTCGCAGGCTCCACAGTGCGCGCACCGCGAGGATGAGCGAGAACATCCCAGTCACACCCAGCGCATGCAGCGTCCAGACGAACAAGAAGGCTGGGCTCGACTTGGCGATCTGGCCGTGAAAAATGCCTCCCGCTCCCATCACGTGGATGATAGGCATGCCCAGCCCGATGATCGAACCGATGAGCATGATGATTAATCCCGACCGCCGCTCGCCGAGCACCAACGTTCCGTACAGCAAGAGGACCAGGACGGGCACCACAACGAGGGTTGAGCCCCCGGCCTCGGGCGTCCCAACCCTGGCGTGAATCGTATCGCTCGTCAGGTGCAACGTCACCAACAGGATCGTGAGCAGAGACGTGATGGTTAACAACAGGTTTTGTTTCATTCGATATTCTCCAGCGGACGGGTTGCCCACTCCTCGACGGGTGGCTCACTCAAGCCCGATTTTGGCTTGAGTGGGGATGTTCAGATCTTCTCGATTCTGTTGTCCAAAGCGGAACCGATCATAGCAAAGCGATGATCGGTACGGGACTCCTCGAGTATTCAAAATCACGTTGTCCCGTGACCCCACGCACCGACACACCGAATACTTCCTGCGAGAATGGCTTAGCCGTAAGTGTGACTAGCCTCCACGGTCCCAAAGTCCGATGGGGGCTTTGTTTTGGGCGAAAGTAAAGTACCAGGGAACCCAGATCGCGAAGAGCGATCAACGAGCCTTGAAAACTAAGTGCGAGAAAAACGCCTGCCCCTCGCCCGACGCCGAGGCGCGGGCCGGTCGGGGTCGTTTCAGTACGCGCAACTCGCTTGATTGCAAGATTTTCCGCGGATCTTGTTGCGGCCCTAGGATTAAAATTGAATTCTCTCTTAACCCGATGATTTCAAAGAACCGGGGGAGAGGGGGGAATATTTCCGGAAGTCAAAATCCAAAGCGAACCTAAACCCTGAGCCACCCACGGAATCCCCTCGCGGCATAGTAAGATTCCGCGCCGTTGTGATACACGAAAACAGTGTCGAAGCGGCGATCACAAAAAAGGGCGCCGCCGAGTTTTCTGATGTTAGAAGGCGTTTTCGCCCAGCTCGACGTTTTTGCATCGAATTTTCCGAGTTTCTGCAATTCTCGATATTGCTCTTCCGTTAACAGCTCAGCGCCCATGGCAGTTGCCACCTCAATAGCGCTATCTTTTGGTTTATTTTCTTTCCTGGAATCCAACGCTTCACGGTCGTAACAAAGACTTCTGCGGCCCTTAGGACTTTCCGCTGCACAGTCATAAAAAATGTATTCGCCCGTTTTCTTATCGAGACCAACAACGTCCGGTTCACCGCCAGTTCTTTCCATTTCATTCAGTGACCACAATTTTTCAGTATTGTCTTCCAGCTTTGCTTGTATTGCGGCCCATTCAAGACCTTGATGGCGGTTCATGTTTTTCTCAAAACGCGCTTTCAACGCCCTGAGTAGTTGTTCACGTTGTTTTGGTGACAAGTCCTTTTTATTGCTATGGATGTTCCGCGCCGTTGTTGCTTTCATAGTCGTCGCTTTCCACGTTTCTTATCTGTTACTCCGCTGCGCTCCGCAACATGCTTCTTTTTTCGGCTTGTCTTTGCGTTCTTATCAGTTCGCAGTTTCCACGCTGTTCGGAGCGCGCCCGTCAATACATCCTCGCTCGCCGCCGACAGGCGAATATGTGTGTGTCCCATCTTTCCCCAGCCACCAGGAATCGGCAGGAAAATCTCAGGCGCCTCTTCCACAAAGGTCGCCTGAATCTCAAGCGTAAGCATCAGGTTTCCGTAGCCCTCTGCTTGCGAGGCCAGCGAAGCGAATTTCCTGCCTCCAACACGAAAAGCCGATAATCCTGCGTGGGAGTACTCTTCGACCCCCTCGAGGCTCAGTGCAATCCTGCGAAAGTCTGCTGCGGTCATCGGTGACTCCCCAGAACTTGATGCTGCGTCGCGGTCCGAAGATCACAGGTTCGCATACGAACCCGAGCCAGCTGCTGATCTTTTCGAAATCAGTCGTCGAACGACATGGCCTTTCCACATCCACAATCCCGAAAGGATCATTACAGGAACGAACACATACCGAGTGGCAGGTGCGTAGTTTGGAATCTTGTCAAACGGACTATAGATATAGCCTAGTATCGGAATGCTGAACACGAGGTGAATCCAGCGAAAAATCGACCGTGTGATGCCTCGGTTCACGATGTTGGCTGCATTAGCTGATGTGGGCATTGATCTCACTCCTCGAATTTTGTCTTCGGTTTCTTTTGTTTTGCGATCCCCTGAACTCACGACTTTTGAGCCGCCGGAGGTGACCAGTCAGGCGTTTCAGCACCAAACTGCTTAGCGTACTCCGCGACCAGTCGCTGCCAGCCGTTGAACTTCATCGCGTTGACGCCGGTGATGGCTCCAATCGGGTTACCCACGAGGAACCGATCCAGGACATCGAAGCAGATATGCCAGCCCGCAGCGCCCCACGAGATGTAGCGGCGATCAATGCTGTGCCACAGCGTCAGCCGCGTGCCGCTGCCCACGGCTTCCAGTTCCCACCGGATGTCGCCGTACTCCAGCCGCCTGGGAGCATCGGCTCGCGTCACCTTTGTTTCCAACGGCTGCGGCGTTCCCACCCATGTGATATTCACCGCTCCAACCGCGCCCAGGCTGCCGTCGACCACAAAAGGAGCCCACTCGCGCAATTGCACCGGATCGGTCAGCGCCGCCCAAACTTTTTCTGGCGAGTGGCGCAATTGTCTAACGAGAATCAGCGTCCACTTATCTCCCCCCTTTTGTACCTGCGCTCCGCTGGCCGGACCCGGTATGTATTGCGCTTGCTCGGTCATCGTCTTCTCCTTGTCTTAATCCCGTGCCAGATGGTGAGCTGAACTCGACGATCCTCACCAACGACCAGCGACGTGCGTACGATTCTTGCTGCAGTGCCCCAGTCGAAATCAGATCACATTGAGGACGTTCCGAACCACATCGGGCACCATGCCATTGAGCACGGCGGGAATCACAATCCGCGCAATCGGATACACGATCAGCACCACCGTAACGGCCGCCAGTGCCCAGGTCTTGGCCGAGAGGTGGCGCTCGAGAGCATCCACGTGAGCGGACCAGAGCCGGCAGACCTGCGCCTCGCAGGCGGGACCCGGTATGTACTGGTCGCGAGTGGCCATTTTCATTCTCCTTAGCGTGAATAGTTTGCCAGCTGAGTGAGCTGAATGAGGTTACCGCATGTGTCTTTTAGCATCGCAATGGTCGAGCCGGTCACGTCGGTGGGCGGCATCGTGAACTCGGCGCCGCGGGCTTTGATCCGCTCGTAGTCGCCCTTGATGTCGTCGGTGAAGAACATGATAGCGGGCTGGCTCTGTTGAAAAATCGCCTGCTGATACGCTTTGGCCGCGGGGTTGTTGTTCAGCGCCAACTGCAGTTCAATGCCGTCCGGCTCCTCGGGTGAGGCCACGGTCAGCCACCGATATGGGCCCTGGCTGAAATCGGTCTTTTTGGCGAAGCCCAGAATCTCCGTATAGAAGCGCAGGGCCTTGTCTTGGTTGTCGACGTATACGCTGGTCACTTTGATTTTCATTTCGTTCTCCTTTATCACGTTCGCGGTTTGGGCCGCGTCGGTTTCTCCTTATCTTTCTTCGTTGGGGTTGATGGATCGATGCGGTCGAGGTGGCGTTCGAGAGCATCGAGGTGAGCGGACCAGAACCGGCGGAACTGATCCAGCCATGCATCCACCTGCTGAAATGGTTCCGGCTTCAGCCGGTAGAGACGGCGCTGTGCGTCCACTGTCGACTCCACGAAACCGGCCTCGCGCAGCACACGCAGGTGCTTCGACACGGTCGGCTGCGTCATACGAAGTTGACGCTCGATCTCTCCCACCGATTGTTCTGACGAGACCAGCAGGCTCAAGATCGCGCGGCGGTTCGGCTCCGCAATGATTTCGAATACGGATTCCACCCTCTTTATATACCTCATTAAGCATATACTTGTAAAGGTATATTTAGACAGGCCCGACGTTTTTGGTCGGCGTGCGCCTCCTGGCGCGCTACCGGGAATCAAAGTTTTGACGTATTGAATCCGGCGGATCTTTTGCGGAGCCGACCTGCGCAGTCGGTCTACGGGTCATCACCGCATTCGACCTCGACGTTTTGCACATTGCATGAAGGAGAAGACACGCAACTCGGAGCTAAAACTTTTCGAGGGATGTGCGCGAGCACCGATCTACGAAAATGTCGCGGAGTTCAACGAGGGAACCTTGCGGTTTCTGAAGCGCTATGCGGGTAACCCAGTAGCGGCCGCATCGTAGCCGCTTGCTACTCTTCGGTCGGTTGCGCAACCGCGTCAGGACGGTCAAGCAGGAAAATCGTGACTTGCTCGTAGGGCTGCTTGCCGACGTTAACCGCTCGGTGGACACGGGCACTCGTTTCTTCCCAATCTACTTGTCCCGGCGCAACATCAACGCGCAGGCTCCCGCCTCCATCGCGGTACTCAATCGAAAGCAGGTCGCCTTTTAAAACGACTGCCACCCTCTGAAATGGATCGCGATGCCAAGCCATCGCCTCACCGGGAGCCAGATGCAGACGACGCACCATCGTGGTCCCGCGATGAAAACACGATTTCGTCTGCCATAGTGACCCTCCTCTGTCTGATGGAGATGCTAATTAGCTCTCTCTGTCCCCTAGTTGAATGACTGGGGATTCGGTTCGGCAGCAGACGCCAAAATGCTGCCAGAGCCGAAACCAAGGGCTATGCGCGAGCATCTCGTCGTGCCTTCGATTGGCCGCAGAGATGTCGCTCGCGCTGAGTGGCCTGATATCCGGCGCTTCGTACATTTCCTGTAGCTGCTCAATCTCGTCAATGATGCGTTCAATGTCCATGCGTCTCACTCATCTCGTACGAAGTGCGAATGGGTCAAACCGAAGCGGGATGTGTCTTTCCTGCCCGGTTGGTACATTTGCCAGTCCATGCGCCAGCACCCGCAACGAACACCCGCTGCTCTTGCCTACGGGCACAGAGTACCATGTGGACATGACCAGAATACGCCCACAATGCCGCGACGCGGACTCTTCGGACCGCTCGGCGCGAAGCGATATCCTTCTTCGGGAAGAACCGTACGAGGAAGAGGACGATGAAGAAGATGAAGGAGACGTCACGCACGATGAGGGTGACGACGATGACGATGAAGAGGATGGAGGAGGCTACTCGGTACGGGCGTGCCGTTTGTGTCAGTGGTGAACGATGAAGTGCGAGGACTTCGTCAAGGTTGCAGAAGACACTTTGGATTCGCTGCCGGAATAATTCTGAATCGGCATTCCAGAACGTCGCGATCCTGGTCGAGGACTTCCCGCCGAACCAGTCACCATCCCAGCCGGGGCAGGAAAGGTTGGTAGCGCTACCGGGAATCGAACCCGGGTTTGAAGATTGAGAATCTTCCGTCCTAACCCCTAGACGATAGCGCCACTCGGCGAGAGACTACGATTATAACAAGCGACCTCGGCATACGTCCCAGGCGCAGCGCCCGAACACACTCACGAACTCCGTCGGATTCCATCCGCGACCTCTGCGGTTTGAGAACTCTCCCTTAAACTCAATCCCCTCCTCGTACTGTTTCCTTTCGGAATTCCTGCTGGTAAAAATTCAAAATTTTCGTGCGAATCGTCTCCATTCACACGGGGACTGGCGATATAGTAGAGACATAGACCTACAATCAGAAACTTTGAGTGGCGACCAATGTTGCCTCTTTATCACCGATCATTCCTAACCAGGAGTTCAAGGAGTAAGCAAATATGGCAAAACCTAGAATACCCAAGAAAATCAGCGATGATACGAGTGTGAAGCCTGCTGTCGAGATTGCCTCGAACGAGGTCCTCGCGGCACAAGCAAACGGGAACGGCGACGCTCTCAACGGCGGCGCCAACAAGACGGTTCGCAAGAAGAATGCGGCCAAGCCGGAGATCGTCAGGTCTGACTCGCGCGCCACTATCGTGCCCATCAACCTGGAAGACGAGATCCGCCGCCTCGCTTACCTCATGGCCGAGCGCCGCGGATTTGAACCGGGCCACGAATCCGACGACTGGTTTGCTGCGGAACAGGAAATCCGCCAGCGTTACCGCCAGTACAGCGCCTAAGGGCGCTCAGCTGTTCCGCCTGGCGGCCGAGCCCCGGCCGCCGTCCAGCGGCGGAAACGTTTACGAAAGTTCGCTCTTCTGGCGCAGTTTTTCCAGTCCCTTCGCCCTTACCCTTGTCCTACCGTGACCCTATTTCGCTACTCTCGCGGTTGCCACCTCCACCACTTTCTGAAAAAATAACCTAGGGCTCTTCCACATGGCACAAATCGGCAGTTTCGCCTTGCTCCTCGCCTTGGCGCTGAGCGTTTATTCGTTCGGAGTCGGGCTCCTCGCGCTCATTTTCAAAGACGATCCTGACTGGAACCGTCTCGGTGAGACCGCCCGCCGTGCCGGTGTCGTGGTATTTCCGGCCGTGCTTCTTGCCGCCGTGGTTCTCGTCGTCTCCGCCTTCCGCAACGATTTCTCGATCGCTTATATCTACCATCACAGTAACCGCGATCTCGACGCCAAGTACAAGTTCGCAACCCTCTGGTCAGGTCAGGAAGGCTCCCTGGTGTTCTGGTCGCTCCTGCTCTCCGGATACGCCTTCATCCTCCGCCTTCGCTACAAAACCGATCCGCGCCTCTTCGCTTACGCCTCAGTCATTCTCGCCGGAGTGCAGGTCTTCTTTTTCGCCCTGGTAAACATCGCAGCCAATCCCTTCGGCCTGCTTGAAGGCCCGCTCCGCCCCGACGGCACCGGTCTCAACCCACTTCTTCAGTATCCCGAGATGGTCATCCACCCGCCCATGCTTTATCTCGGCTACGTGGGAACCACCATTCCCTTTGCCTTCGCGCTGGGTGCGCTGATCATGAAGTATCCCGGGGACAAATGGATCCACATCACCCGCCGCTGGACCATGGTCACCTGGGGATTGCTTACCTGCGGAATTTTCCTCGGCGCCCACTGGGCCTACGCCGTGCTCGGTTGGGGAGGCTACTGGGGATGGGACCCGGTCGAGAACGCCTCGCTGATGCCATGGCTCGTCGGCACCGCCTTCCTGCACTCCGTCATGATGCAGGAGAAGCGCGGCATGCTGAAGGTGTGGAACATGTGGCTTGTCTTCTTCTCCTTCTGGCTTGCCATCCTCGGCACGTTCCTCACCCGCAGCGGCATTATCAGCTCGGTCCATGCCTTCGCGCAGTCTTCCATCGGCCCATGGTTTGGCTGGTTTCTCGCCATCATCGCCGCGGTGTTCGTTTTCTTCTATGTGCAGAACCATAAGCATCTGCGCAGTGAGCACAAGCTTGAAGCTGTCGTCTCCCGCGAGTCCAGTTTCATGTTCAACAACCTGCTCTTCTGTGCGCTCTGCTTCACCGTCTTGTGGGGCACATGGTTCCCAAAGATTTCCGAACTCATCCAGGGCAATAAGGTCACTGTCAGCGCTCCTTTTTATAATCGCGTCGCGATTCCTGTTGCGCTTCTCCTGATTGTCCTCACGGCCATTGGCCCACTGCTGGCATGGGGCAAGACATCGTTTGAGAGTCTGAAGCGCAACTTCATGTGGCCCACCGTCGGCGGAGTCATCACCGCAATTTTCCTGATGGCTACTCCTCCCAGCTGGGGAGGCGCCTTCGGCCTTCGTCCCTGGGTGGACGTCTCTTATTTCTATTCTCTGATGGCCATCAGTCTCGCGGTGATGTGCACTCTCACCATTGGCAGCGAGTTCTATCGTGGCGGCCGCGTTATCTCTGAAAAGACCGGACAGGGCATGTTCGCCTCCATGGTCCAGCTTACGCATCGCAATACGCGGCGCTACGGAGGCTACATCGTCCACTTCGGCGTGGTGGTCGTCATCATCGGCGTCGCGGGCGGCGCGTTCAATATCGACAAAGAGCAGGAAATGGCCTATGGCGACAAAATGAACCTCGGCCCCTACACTCTGCTCTGTCGTTCTTACACCGACGAGGAGTTCCCTAACTACGACGCGCAGTGGGCCGTTCTCGACGTCTTCAAAGATGGCCGTCAGATCGATACGCTCACGCCAGAGCGCCGCTTCTACAAGGCCAGTCAGCAGACGTCGACCATGCCCTTCATTCGCTCGTCGCTTAAAGAAGATCTCTATGTGGTCTACGAAGGATTGAATCAGGACAACGGTCACCCGATCTTGAAAGCGCACTTGAATCCACTGGTCATGTGGATCTGGCTTGGCGTCTGGATCATCATCGGCGGCACAGTTCTCGCGCTGGTGCCCAACGCCCCAGTCGCGGTCCGCGTCGCGGTTCCGAGGAGACTGGAGCACGCCGCCCCAGTTCCCGCCGGAGATTAAGTGTAGGGGCGGACGCCTTCGTCCGCCCCCGCGCGAAGCGCGGTGTGTGGCAAGCACAACAGGATTTGACGAGGAGCACGACCGGGAAAGGCACGACTTCAGTCGTGACCCGAGCAGAAACTGAATATATGTCGATGAAGTTCAAACACAACCCGACCCTCCGCCGCGCGCTGCACTGCGCGGTCCTTGCCGCCGCCGTTTTCGCGTTCTCCGGCGCCAGCGATCCCAGCACTCGCTTCAACGAACTCGGCCATCAACTCATGTGCATCTGTAGTTGCGGCCAGATCTTGCTGGAATGCAACCACGTCGGTTGCCCCGATTCCGACGGCATGCGCAACGAACTCATGGCCGCCGTCTCCCGCGGCGATAGTGACAGCCTGGTTCAGCAAGCCTTCGTCCAGAAGTACGGCCCCACGGTCCTCGCTGCCCCCACGACAACGGGCTTCGATCGCACCGCCTGGATCATGCCCTTCGTCGTTCTTCTCGCCGGCATCGCGCTTGTCGTCTACATCGTCCGCTCCTGGAAAAACAAACCGGCGCCCGCTCTCGCCGACGGACTCACCCCAGCCCGCGGCGCCGATCTAGACGAATTCCGCGAGCAGGCGCGCAAGGAGACTGACCTATGAGCTTCGAATGGGCATGCTGCGGCCTCTTCCTGATCGCCGCGCTCTTCTATATCTTCTATTTGCCGGACCGCGTCTATCTAGGCCCGGAAAAGACTCGTGCCTCATACCTGCGCGAGCGCAAAGATGTCGTATACGAAAATCTGCGCGACCTCAACTTCGAATACAAAGCCGGCAAGGTCCCCGACGCGGATTATTTGTCGCTCAAGGCCTCCCTGCAAGACGAGGCCGCGACACTACTGGCCGAAATCGCGCGCCTCGATTCGATTGCTGCTCTGACACCGAGAAAAACCAGATCATGAACCAGACCCGATTAATGAAGACTTATGTAGGGACGGCCGCCCTCGGCTGTCCGGTCGAGCAAAACTCGACTGCTCTGTACCGAAGCCAACATGTGCGCGAGGCGACCTTTTTTATCGCCTTCCTTGCCACTCTCCTGTTCTCCACCTTTGCTTCCGCCCAGACTCTGACCGGTACCGTCAAAAACTCCACCACCGGCAAACCCGCCGGCGGAGACGAGGTCGTCCTCCTCACTCTAGGCCAAGGCATGGAGGAGGCCGGACGCACTAAGGCGGACTCGAAAGGCAACTTCTCCTTCAAACTTGACGCGCAGGGCCCGCACCTCGTGCGTGCCATCCATCAAGGGGTAACCTATCACCGCATGGCGCCTCCCGGAACGACTTCCGTCGAAGTCGAGGTCTACGATGTCGCAAAGCAGGTCGAGAATCTCGAAGTCGTCGCCGACATCATGCGTTTCCAGGCTGGCCAGGGACAGCTCGATGTTCAGCGCATCTTCGCCGTCCAGAACACTTCCAAGCCGCCACGCACTCAGATGAACGAGCGCAACCTCGAGTTCAACGTGCCAGAGGGTGCGAAGATCGTCAGCGGCTCCGCCATGACCCAAAACGGCAATCCCCTGAACTCAATGCCTGTTCCGGAAGACGACAAGAAGACGCGTTACTCGTTCCTCTTCCCCCTGCGCCCTGGAAACACGCAATTCGAGGTCGAGTACCAGCTTCCTTACGACGGCAAGGCCAACATCGATCCCAAGAGCGTCTATCCGCTCCAACACTTCGTCGCCATCGTTCCCAAGAGCATGCAGTTCTCCGCCGGATCCGGCACAAATTATCAGCAGATGCCTGATCCTCAGCAGCCTGACGCGAATGTGCAGGTAGCCTCCGGCGCTCAGGCGGGACAAGCTCTCGCGTTCCAGATTTCCGGCGAAGGCACGCTAGGCGCCCGTCAGGAAAATGCTGGAGCACCGGGCGGAGGCGGAGGCGGCGGAGGCTCTCAGAGTGACAGCCGCCCCGGCGGTGGACTCGGTCCGCCGATCGACGCTCCCGATCCGCTGCAAAAATATCGCTGGTGGATTCTCGGCGCGTTCGCGCTAGCTCTCGTCGTTGGTGGAGTGTACGTCGCCTCGCGCCAGCAAGCCGCCGCTCGCGCATCTCGCGCCGGTGCCGGACTCTCGCAGATCGAAGACGCCGAAGATTTCGAAGTCCCCGCTCCCCCGCGCCAGACACGTCAACCTGCGGCCAAGCCACGCCCCGCGCCCGTCGCGGAACAGCCCGCCCCGCGCAGTTCGTCAAAATTGCTGGAAGGCTTGAAAGACGAACTCTTCGACCTGGAAGTCGAACACAAACAAGGCCGCATCAGTCAGCAAGAATACGAAAAGACAAAAGCCGCCCTGGACCAGACATTGCAGCGCGCCTTAAAGCGCGAAGCCCAACGAACATCATAACGATCGCAAGGGTGCCCCAACCTTGTCGCGTTTTTTGCGACAGGGTGGGGTTTTTGACTCTTTCTTGAATGTCTTGAATGTCCGGTGCCAGCGCACCTCCGTTGGCAGCGTCCGTTCTCGCGGTTCCATATCTCACACCTGTGCTGCCGTACTCCGAAATAATGGGCTCCAGTACCATGAGACCGAGGGGAGCGAGATTCAAAAGACGAAAATCGGCGGGAACTCTAGCGGAATAGATCGGTGGCTGCAGGACGAAGCAGGTCGCGGACGGTGCCGGGGCCTGGGTCGTAAAGGAATCCGCGGACAATGCAGGCAGGTGCACGATTGAGTTTGCCGCAGACGAGTCCGGCGGCCGAGGCCAATTCGTCGGCGACAGCTTCGACGCTGGCCTTTAGCGTGTAGCCGTGGGAATCGCGGCGGCCGCGATCATCGCGCAGGGGCTTCATGCCCGCGATCCCGATGGCGAATTCGGTCAATCCTTCGCGCCAGGGACGGCCGAAGCTATCCGTAATGATCACCGGAACCCCAATGCCTGTCTTCTTCTTCAGTGCGCGTCGGAGGTTCGCGGCGGAACGGTCGGGATCCTCGGGCAATAGCAGCGCGGTATTCCCTCCGTCTACGTTCGAGACATCGATGCCGCTATTGGCGCAAAGAAATCCGTGGTGCGTCTCGGTAATGAGCACGCCGTTCTTGCGTCTCAGGACAGAGCGACTCTCCCGAAGAGCCAGTTCGATCACCCGCGCATCGAGCTTGTATTGCTCGGCCCAGGCAACCGACTCGGCTGAGGGTTTAATCATCGCAAGATCGACAAGCCGGCCCTCCGCTTTGGATACGATCTTATGTTTGACGATGAGAATATCGCCCGGGTGGAACCGCTGACGGGTTCGTCGCAGGGCTTCAACCAGCTTGTCGGCGACTGACGCGCCCGGGATGATTTCATCCGCGAGAGTAATCGGGATGAGTCGGACCTCGCCAACTTTAATTGTCTTTGGCATCGATTCGCGCAGGACTGCGGCGACTTTGGTTATACCGCATCCGGGCCGGTTGCGAGTAGGTCTGCGGGCAAGTTCCAACTCCTTGCCAGACGCTGGGCGCGAGTTTCGCCGGGAAGAGATAGAAGCTGCCGCAGGTCTGGAGGATTGTCCACGTCCACAGCGATCCCCGGCAGGTTCAAAACGACGCAGTGTTTGCCAGTGGCTTGCGCCGCGGTGTGATGGGGCCTGAAGCTATCATTCCCAAAGCGAAGAGGAAATAAGTTCGCCGGACGGCGGAAAGCGGCATTGGTCCCGCGGCCATCCTCGGCGGGCACGAGTACGCTTCCCTCGGCGGGCGCGTGTTTGTAAATTTCTTCCAGTTCCCAGGATTCAATCAGAGGAATGTCTGCAGGAATCACGAGCGCGCTGTCTTCTCCGCGTTCCATACAGACACGAGTGGCCATCTCAATCGCGCCGGTTTCACCAGGGTTGTCCGGGTCGGGGATCACGTCAAACCGATACTCGGCTGCCAGCTTCATCGTGTAAGGGTCGCTTGTGACAATGCCGACGTTTGGGCGATTCTTCCACTCATGGAGAGTCGTCAGCACGTCGGTCAGCATGGCTTGCGCCAGGTGTGTTCGTGCAGGCTGATCAAGCACGGAAGCCAGTCGCTGCTTCGCCGAGGCGGTGTGCTTGATTGGAACCAGGATCACGGCTGGCGATCCAGCCTGCGAAAGGAGGTATCCGACGCCGGTTCAAGACTCGCTGCCACAAGAGAGAGGGTCTCCCGCGCGAGCGCGGCTTTATCTTCAGCGCTGCGCATGATCGTCTGCGTACACTGCACCCGCAATCCGGTTTGGCGAAGAACCTCAGCGGCACGGGAATCGCGTGTGTCACAGATCAGGACATCCAGAAAGTCCTCGTACGCATGCGCCACACCGGCGATGGAGCAGGGCAATCCGTGCGCCTCCATGAGAATGCCGGCTGGGCCGGCTACAGGAGCGTTCCCGACGATGGGGCTAACGGCAGCGACCTTCCCGCGTGCTCGCAACAAGGCGTCATGAATGCCCGGCACCGCCAGAATGGGACCGATACTGGTGACGGGATTGCTAGGGGCAATCAACACGGCGTCAGCGTTCGTGATCGCGTCGATTACTCCGGGAGCCGGCTCCGCATCGGAAGCCCCGGCGAAGCGCACGGACTTTACCGGATCCTGATACCACCGCTGCACGAAATATTCTTCGAAACTGAGCTCACCGATCGGGGTATCGACACGAGTTTCTACCCGCGAGTTGCTCATGGGCAAAACCCGTGCCTTCACGCCGAGCTTCTGTGAGATGACCGCTGTTGCTTCCAGAAGCGTCTTTCCTTCGGCGAGCAGGCGCGAACGCAGCAAGTGCATGGCCAGGTCACGGTCGCCGGTATGGAACCACGTGGGCTCGCCCAGTTGTCCCATGGCCTGCAGGCAGAGGAAGGTGTCGCCCTTCACGCCCCATCCGCGCTCGCGGCTCAGCATGCCGGAGAGGACGTAGGTAATGGAGTCGATATCGGGTGAGACGTAGAGTCCCCACCAGAGCAAATCATCACCGGTGTTGACCACCAGCGTGATTTCTTCCGCGGGCATGACCTGGCGAAGCCCATCAACGAATTTGGCGCCGCCGGTGCCGCCGCTCAGGACGCAGATCAAGCCGCCCTCCGCGCGAGACCGTCGTCGCCGGTCGCCGATCTTAGTTTTTCCGAAAGCAATCCGGGTTTGGCAAGTAGTGGTTCGACGAATTCTGGATACACCGGCAGTCGCTGGCGCAGTACGCTCCCCTTGGCCTCAGTACGCAGCCGCAATTGCTCAATATGAGGCCACGGCTTTTCCGGATTGATGAAGTCGGGGGTCAGAGGCGAAATTCCTCCCCAGTCATTGATGCCCGCATCGATCAAGTCTTCATAGTACGGCGCGGAAAGATTTGGTGGCGCCTGAATATTGACCTCGGGGAGTAGCAAGCGAGCTACCGCTACGGTGCGCAGCATCTCGCCGTGGCTCGGCTCGGGCCAGTTCGCCATCGGAATCGTCGGTTTGACGCGGAAGTTCTGGACAATGACTTCCTGGATGTGCCCGTAGCGCTCATGCAGATCGCGGATCGCCAGAAGCGTATCCACGCGGTCTTCCAGCGATTCGCCGATCCCAATCAGCAGGCCTGTGGTGAAGGGCACACTCTGCTTGCCGGCTTCCTCGATGGTTCGCAGCCGCTTCGCCGGAACCTTGTCGGGAGCGTTGTCATGAGCTCGCCCCTGAGCGAGCAGGTCGGAGTTCGTGGTCTCAAGCATCAGCCCCATGCTGGGGGAAACCCCAGCGAGCCGCGCGACCCACTCCGCACTCAGCAGACCGGGATTTGGGTGCGGCAACAGGCTGGTCTCCCGCAGGACCAGTTCGCACATCGCTTCCAGATAATGCAGCGTCGACTTGTAGCCGAGATGTTGTAGCGTGTCGCGCATCGCTGGAAAGAGCAGTTCGGGCTTATCGCCGAGGCTGAACAGGGCTTCAGTGCACCCCAGCTTTTCCCCGGCGCGGGCCACCTCGAGCACGTCATCGGGCGTCATCGTATGCGCCCCGGGATCGCCCGGATCGCGGCGGAAGGTGCAATACCCGCAGTAATCGCGGCAAAGATTCGTTAGAGGGATGAATACCTTGCGCGAGTAGGTCACGACGCCGGGCTTGAAGCGCTCTTTTGCAGCACGGGCGGCCGCCAGCAGATCCGGTAGGCCGCTATCCGGACAGCGGATCAGTTGAAGCGCGTCCTTACGAGATATGGCTTCGTCAGGGCAAACTTCCACCGGCACTGCGCTGTTATTTTCCTGTCCAGAGTGCATGATTGGCGAAACCGCCACGTTGACTCGAATGATACAACGGCGAGCCGTGGTAATGTATGCGGTTGCGCTGTAGAGACGTAGCTTGCTACGTCTCTGCCGGCGGCGCTCGGTATCGTGGTGAGAGAGACGTTGCAAGCAACGTCTCTACGACAATGACTTTAAATCCAGCAGAATTTCGCAAGGCGATGGGAGCGTTCGCCACCGGGGTGACGATCATCACCGTAGACCTCGACGGCGAGGTTCACGGCATGACGGCTAATGCGTTTACTTCCGTGTCGCTCGATCCCATGCTGGTGCTGGTCTGCGTGGATCACAGCACCCGCACTCACGCCCATCTGCATTCCAAAAAGCGCTTTGGGATCAATGTGCTCGGCGAGGACCACAAAGCAATTTCAGAGTACTATGCGCGTCCGGAGCGCAGTCATGAGCACGCCGAAGTCGAGGCGGGTGCCCGATTTGACCGAACCAAGCATGGGACCCCGATGTTGCATGGCGCGCTGGCGTACCTGGAATGCCGCCTCCAATCTGCCCAGGAAGCTGGGGACCATACAATTTTCATCGCAGAAGTGGAAGACGTTGTGGTCCGAGACGGGGATCCGCTGCTGTTCTTTCGCGGGAAGTACCGCACGGTGGGGGAAGAAGTCGGCTAAGTAGACGATGCCACTTTTTGGGTGCTCAAACATCCAATTCAGTGCATAGATAAACTATTCAAATGGGGTTCATTTATGGAAAAGACTGATGAAAAGGTGGTTAAGAGCGAAGCGGAGTGGCGCAAGCAACTCACCGACGAACAGTACCACGTGACCCGCGAAGCGGGCACGGAATGCGCCTTCACCGGAGCTTACTGGAACAACAAGGAGCCGGGTGAGTATCACTGCGTGTGCTGCGGGGCTCCGCTGTTTGACTCGCAGACGAAGTTCAACTCAGGCACTGGATGGCCGAGTTTCTACAAGCCGACTACCGAGGGCGGAGTCATCGAGCACCGGGACACGCAATACGGCATGGTGCGAACCGAAGTCCGCTGCGCCAAGTGCGATGCCCACCTGGGCCATGTGTTCGAGGATGGACCAGCGCCCACGGGCCTGCGCTATTGCATGAATTCGGCGGCGTTGGATTTCCGGCCAGCCGAGAAGAAGTGAGCTGAACCTACCGCTCGGCGGTTCCTTCCTGGATCGTGAATCGGCGTTCGTAGACACGTAGCGCAAAGAACAACGCGAGCGACAAACCGAGCGTCGTCACAAAGAACATCCCAAACCCTGTGACCATGTCCTGCCACTGAGGAACTAGCGTGCCGTCCGAGAAGTGTAAGGGCTTGTGCGGAATCACTCGAATGCCTTGGTGAGCATAGGCATCCCGGCCATAGACCCAATACACCAGGATTACAAGACGGGTCGGTTCAGTGATGAATAGCAGAACGAGAACAAGGATCGGGATCCAGACGAGCGGGAAGACGCGGTGGTTGAAGACTCTCGAAGCGAGGGTTTTTGAGTCTGACTGTTGCTTGGCCCAATTAGCGGGTGCACAGTTCTTATTCCTCACATAAAGCAAGGGGGCACGCTCGAGCGTACCCCTTGTCTTCTACCCGACAAATTCTGTCTACGCGCTGGCCGTCGCAGCCAGCGCCTTGGTCTCGGGCTTGGTCTGGTTCTGGGACTGGTTTACCTTGCCATCGCTGCGGACCTGGATCCCACCCCTCAGGGCGGCACCATCTTCCACGCTGATGCGCACGGTCGAAATGTCCCCGCTGACGGAGCCTTCGGCGCGGATGTCCACACGGTCGCTGCACTCGATGTTGCCGGTCACCTTGCCCATCACGACGACTTCGCGGGCTTGGATGCTGGCATCAACCTTGCCATTGCGGCCAATGGTAACGCGGCTCTCGGGCATAATGATTTTGCCTTCGATGCGGCCATCGATGTATAGAGCTTCGGAGCCGCTGATTTCGCCCTTGATCACCAAGGTGCGGCCGATGGTCGCCTGATCCACGGGAGCGGTCACGGTCTTGACGGGGTTAAACGTGTTGGGGTTGGAAGCCGGCGTTCCGGACTTCAGGAATGAGTTCTCCGACGACTGAAGCATTTGACCTTCCTTGGGTTCCCGCCCGGCGCCCTGCTCGCGCCTTACATTCCAGCGGTTGGTCTTCAAATTTGTGGCCTGCGGCGGTGCGTGGCCACTTGGCCAATCTGACTATCGCACAGGGGTAAGAGCGTAGGAGAGATTACGGAAGGCGGTGTACGGGTGCGGAAGGTTCTTACTGCCCTAAAATCAGGCCTCATCAGAGCCTTGCCATCCTGAGGCACGCGCCGTCTGCGGGTGAAGGATCTATGCTTTTCGCTCGGCGGAATCGCTACTCCGAGACTTCCAGTTCCTGCGCCAACGCCTCCCATTCTGCAACCAGCGCTGCATGAGAAGCCTTGCTCTGATCCAGGTCCAGCGACTGACGCTGCGTCTCCTCGGCACTGACAAAGCTCTGCAGCGCCGTTTCGAGGCGCACGATCTCGTCCTCCGTGCGGCTGATCTCCGCTTCCAACGTCTGGACGCGGTGTTCCATCTGCTTGCGCTTGATGGGATTGAGGCGTTTCTTCGGCTCAGCGCTGGCCGCGGTGCCGCTGTCGCCATTGGAAGGCGTCCGCGGCTCGGAATTCCCACTTCTGGCAACATCGGCCAGAAGTGGGGCACCCACTTTTTCTTTTGCTTTCACCGCTCCTGGAACATCGTCCAGAGTCGGAGCAACCTGCTGTCCGCCCTGCTTGCGCCAGAGATAGTCCTCATAGTTGCCGGGGAAGATCTCCACCTGTCCGCCGCCGACTTCGAATACACGCGTGGCCAGCTTGTCGATGAAATAACGGTCATGGGACACGAACACCACTGTGCCGGTGTACTCCATCAAAGCAATGAGCAACACATCTTTAGCGCGCAGGTCGAGATGGTTCGTGGGCTCGTCGAGGAGCAGAAAGTTCGCCGGATGCAGTAGCAGGCGAAGCAGGGCATAGCGTCCGCGCTCACCGCCAGATAGCACGCCGATCTTCTTGAAGACATCGTCTTCGGAGAAAAGGAAACAGCCAAGCAGGCCGCGCAGCTCGGTCTCCGTCGAGCGCGGAGAGAGCTCGCCCAGATCGTCGATCATGCGCGCGTCCGGATCGAGTTCCTTGTACTGGTCCTGCGCGAAATAGTCCGACTGCACATTGTGGCCGAGGCGGAACTCGCCCTGGGTCGAAGGTTCCGTACCGGCAAGCAGCTTGATCAGCGTGGATTTGCCTGCGCCGTTTATGCCCACCAGCGCGATCCGGTCGCCACGCTCGATCATAAAACTGATGTCCCGGAAAACTTCCTTCTCCCCCGCCCCATTCCTGCCGGGATACGCCTTCGCCACGCCCTCGAACTCGGCCACGATTCGTCCGCTGGCCTTGGGTTGCGGGAAAGAGAAATGGATCGTCTTTTCTTCCGGCGGAATCTCGATCCGCTCGATCTTTTCGAGTTCCTTGATGCGGCTCTGCACTTGCTTCGCCTTGGTTGCGGTGTAGCGAAAGCGGTTGATGAAGACTTCCAATTGCTCAATGCGATCGCGCTGGTTCTTGTACGCGGCCTGCAGTTGCTCGTTGCGCTGGGTCTTCTGCGCCAGGAATTTGTCATAGTTGCCCGTGTAGAACCAGAAGCGCTTGTTCCAAATCTCGGCGATCTTGTTGACCGTGACGTCGAGGAAGTAGCGGTCGTGCGAGATCAACAGAAACGCGTGCGGATAGTTCTGCAAGTACTCCTCGAGCCAGTTGCGCGCCTCCAAGTCAAGGTGGTTCGTCGGCTCGTCGAGCAGCAGCAGGTTGGGCTTCTGCAGGAGCAACTTGGCCAGCGCCAGGCGCATCTGCCATCCGCCGGAGAACTCGTCGGTCATCCGCTGCCAGTCTTCTTTTGCGAAACCCAGGCCCATAAGCACGCGACCCACTTCAGCCTCAATCGAATACCCGTCGCGGGCACGAAATTCGTGCTCGACCCGCTGGTAGCGATCCGCTACTGCCGCATATTCCGGGCCTGTGTGATCAAGCTCAGCCATACTGTGCGTCAGCGACTCGAGCTCCTGCTCCATGGCGCGCACATCGTCGAATACCGACATGCACTCGGCGAATACAGTTCGGCCTGAAAGCGTCAATCCGTCTTGCGGGAGGTATCCGGCGGAAGTCCCTTTGGCAATGATCAACGAGCCGTAGTCGAACGTATCCATGCCCGCCAAGACTTTCATGAGCGTGGATTTGCCGGTGCCGTTGCCGCCGACCAGGCCGATGTGGTCGTGGTTGGTGATCAGCCAGTCGACGTTTTCGAAAAGTAGTTTGTGGCCGAAGCGTTTTCCGGCGCCGGAGAGCTGAATCATGGGACTGGAATTATCGTAGCAGGGGTCAGAGGTCAGTGAGAGGTTTCAGCGCAATCACGACGATGCCTCCAACGGACAATGGCTTCTGAGTAGCCGACAATGCTTCACACTAGCAAGCGATCCAGGCTTTTTTGCGAGAGGCTGCCCCCTCTCAAGCGGCTGCTTGCGCTCCCGGGTTGATATTGTGATTTACCCGGAAGAAATTTGTAGGATCGTATTTCTTCTTGATGGTGGCCAGTCGGGCCAAATTCGGGCCGAACGCTGTCTTGATGACGTCGTCTGCTTCAACATCGAGCGCAGAAAGCAGATGCGCGTTTTGGGAGAAAGGCCGCAAGATTTCCTCGCCGGATCGGGCCCACTCGCGGTGTGTGTTCGTCTGCTCCGGATCCGTCCACTGAGCAATAAACAAGATATCCCATGGCAGATTGCGGTGCGGGAACGCCGTGGCTTCATTCGAAACTCGTCCTGCGGCTCCGCCATAACATTCGACAGCGACCAGGGAGAGCGGGGACTGCATCCGATTGGCATGCTCGACTATTGCAGCGATGGCATCGTCTGGCAATTCCCGTTGCAGCGTAGACTTCCAATAATTGTGATTCCCATCGGGGAAAGATGGGCCAAGCAGCGACTGCATCGCGGGAAAGGGCATGGCCTGGATAGCATCGACAGCCGGGCTCCCAAACTTGCGTAAGGGCTGGAGAACGCGCTCGCCGTCGGCAATGTTGCCGCAGTAGCAGGGGATCACGCCGACCAGCGGCGAGCCGTCCGGACCGTGAAGGAGAGCGGCGTAGGCCGTGAGTTCGTCCGGAGCAGAGGCCATGTAATCACGGAAGTGGCGGATGACGTCAACAGCCACTGCCCGTGGGTAGAGGAGTAGGCCGCCCAAGATTGTCGTAACGGGGTGGGCCTGGAACTCGAAACTGGTTACAACGCCGAAATTTCCACCACCGCCGCGGAGAGCCCAGAGCAGATCGTCGTTTTCGGTAGCGTTGGCTGTGAGTACGTTTCCATCAGCCGTCACCACCTGCGCCGATAGCAGATTGTCGATGGTCATTCCGTATTTACGAATCAGCCAGCCAACCCCGCCTCCGAGGGTCAGGCCACCAATGCCGGTCTTAGGCACGATGCCGCACGGGACGGCAAGCCCGAAGACGTGCGTTTCTCGATCGATGTCGCCAAGATTCGCGCCGCCTTGAACGCGAGCCCTCCGGGTCGCCGCATCGACGAAAACGGAATTCATTCGCGAGAGATCGATCACCAACCCGTCGTCACAAAGCGCGCGGCCGCCCACGTTGTGTCCACCGCCGCGAATCGCCGTCAGCAGATTGTTCTCGCGTCCGAACTTGACGGCCGCAACCACGTCGGCGACGCCGGAGCAGCGAACGATCAGCTGCGGATGCTTGTTGATGCTTGCATTCCAGATCTGGCGAGCCTCGTTGTATCCGGCATCTGATGGCTCGAAAACCTGACCGTGAAACGCGGATCGGAAGGATTTGAGATCGATCTCAGACATGGTGGGACGAATTGTACCCGATGTCCGGCACCAACAATCAGCCGACTCCAATTACGGCCAGATGGCGTTGGCAAGAGGATCTTTCCCACTTAGGGGACGCACCGTGCGCGCTCCAGGATAAGTTCCCCAGAGTTCGCTGTGGAACTGGATGCGTTCAAGCGCACGGTCGATCACGGCTTCCAGTTCGTGGAAGTACTTTACCTCGCGCCCCTTGGCGAGACGGCGTTTCGCGTCTTCGGGGTTGAACCACGTCGGGCGCCGGTTCCCCTCGTCGGGCTTGCGCATCTGGTGCACTTCCATCAGGAATGCTTTGACCACGAATTCCTGCACGCCCCCGGCCTGCCAGAATACGCCCTTCGAGTGAATATAGAGATGAAAGTGGCGCGGTTCAATGGTGCCAAGTGCGCCGGCTTCTTCCGCCGCTTCACGCTCTGCGGCCTGACTGTGAGAAAGCCGGGGATCGGTTGATCCCTTGGGAAACGTCCACTTGGTGCCGCCGTTGGTATTGACCAGCAGGAACTCGATCGCAGTGCCTCGGCGTCGATAGCAGACTGCGGCTACCTGCAGCGGCAACGACTTCGCAATCCGGGCTGATCCCATGGGCCTCTCCTAAAGACAGGTTACATGCAAGATATTTCAAGAGTGTTAACATGCAACAAAAATTGTGCACTTTGGAGGGTTACGAAAGGGTTACGTACCCTTTTCGGAAAGCCAGTGATTCCGCTTTGGTTTGTCATCCTGAGCGAAGCGAAGGACCTATGCAACCTGCCGGCAGTACCTCGCTGCAAGCAGTTACGCGGGTCCTTCGTGTTGCTCAAGATGAAGCCCCGCGGGTGTCGTGATTTGCGGACGTTGCTACAGCCCTCGGCCGTACACAGGAATTGCCGCTCCGGTGACGTCTTTTCCTCCATCGCCGGCCAGCCAGACGATCAGGCTCGCGACCGAGGCCGGCTGCACCCACTGCGATGTGTCGGCGCCGGGCATGCCTTTACGATTGACGGGAGTGTCCATCGTTCCGGGAAGGATCACGTTGGCGGTGATGCCGAGGTCTTTGTTCTCAATGGCGACGGTGCGGATTAGAGACACCAGAGCGGCTTTGGACGCGCTGTAAGCGCCGACCATCGCTCCTGGACTCTCCGCGGCACGGCTGCCGATCGCGATGATTCGGCCCGAACCGGCCTGGCGCATCGGGGGAAGCACAGCCCGCAGTATATGAAATGAACTGTTCAGATTCATGTCGAGCGTTCTCTGGAAGGTGGCGTCGTCGGTGTCGGCGACACTTTGTCCTCCGGCGAACCCGCCAACCAGATGCGCCAAAACGTCGATCTTGCCGAAGTGCGCGAGGATGGTCTCGACCGCCTGTTTGGCCGCGGTGAGACTGTCGAGAGTAGCTGGAAGCGCGGTGAAGTGCGGATGGTCGAAATCGTCAGGATGGACCTTGGGCGCGAGGCCGACAACGGCGAAACCCGCGTCCAGCAAGGCTTGGGTGACATGGGTTCCCAAACCGCCAGTAGCTCCGGTGACGAGTGCAGTTCTTGCTGTCATGGGGATGAGATTACGCAATTAATCGGCCAGGCGCAAAATCCTTCACGCCAGGTTCCGCTGCAGCGTCTCCCGCCCCAGTTCATTCTCCCACCGTGCGATCACCAGAGTCGCGACGCCGTTGCCGATCATGTTGACCAGGCCTCGGAACATGCTCATGAAGCGATCGATGCCAAGGATGAGCGCCATCCCCGCCACGGGAATCGCCGGAATCACGCTCAACGTTCCGACAAGCGCGATGAAAGAAGCTCCCTGTACGCCGCTCGCCCCCTTCGATGTGAGCACCGCGACCGAGAAGATGCTGAGCTGTTGCAGCCATGTCAGGTGAGTGTTCGTGGCCTGCGCGACGAACAATGCGGCTAGCGTCATGTACAAAGCGCTGCCATCAGTATTGAACGTGTAGCCTGTGGGCACTATCAGCCCGACCAACGACCGCGAGCAACCCAGGCCCTCGAGCTTCTCCATCAAAGTGGGAATGGCCGTCTCAGACGAGCTCGTGGCCAGCACCAGCAGGATTTCTTCTTTTATATGTGCGAGAAAACGAAACAGGCTGAATCCTGCCATCCAGGCCACTGTGCCAAACACCACCACGACGAAGAGGATCGAGGTCGTCCAGAACGACGCGATCAGCTTCAGCAACGGCCCCAGCGAAGACAGGCCGTACTTTCCGATGGTGAACGCCATCGCCCCGAACGCGCCGATCGGAGCGAAACGCATCACAATATCGACCATTCGGAACACAACCCTGCTCAGTGATTCCAGCATTTCCACGAGCGGCTTTCCGAACGTTCCAGTCGCTGACAGAGCAAAGCCGAACAAGAGGGACACGAGCACGACTTCCAGAATGTCGCCCTTCGCAAAGGCGTCCACGATCGTAGTGGGAATAATGCGCATCAGGAAATCTGTGACGGTTTGCGCCTTCGCCTGTCCCGCATAGTCGGCGACGGCTCGCGCATCGAGTGTGGCTGCATTCACGTTAAAGCCGCTGCCCGGATGGACCACGTTGCCCACGATCAACCCAACCACCAGCGCCAGCGTCGAAACGACTTCGAAATAGAGGAGCGCCTTTCCCCCGACGCGCCCCACCTTGCGCAGATCGCGCATACCTGCGATGCCAGTGACGACCGTGCAGAAGATCATCACCGTAATGATCATGGTGACCAGGCGAATGAAGCCATCGCCGAGCGGCTTCATGGCGACTGCGCGCGCGGGACTGAGGGCTCCGAAGATGACGGCCAGCCCAATTCCCACGGTGACCTGCACCCACAAGGAGGAATACCAGCGGCGGGTTCGCGCGGGCGGCAGGGTTGCGGGGAGGGTTGGAGTCGTCATGTTTAGTCTCGTTTCTTGTTCGAACGGTGCATGTGCGACAACCGCCTCGGCTGTCCGGCGAAGGCGAAGCCGAGCGGTCCTCTATGGCCCCTGCAGCGTCTTCACTAGCCACGGGATGATCACTTCCTTGAAGATCCTGGGATCGGGCCACACGCCCACCTGCCGCCCGAGATGTCCGCCACGCGGGTTGATCCATGCGTCCTTCGGGATATCGCCTTTGCTCAGCAGCAGGTAATCGTCGGCGATCGGCACTTGCGTGTCGAGTACTCCTGCAATCACAAGCATCGGCGCCATGGGTTTCCCCAGCAGGTCCTGATGCACCAGCGACATCTTCGGCAAATACTCCCCCATCTCATCAAGCGTGTGCACGCCTTCGAGGATGTTCATCAGCGCCGGAACCTGGTCGAAGAGATATTCCCGATTCCCCAGCAGATGGTTCATCAGGAAATCTTTCTGAAAGAACTCATCGACAGGAGGGGATTGCGCGCTCGCCCCGCGCAAACGCGCGCGTTCAACGATGGCCATCTTCGTAGCCCAATAAGCTCCCCAACTCACGCCATGTAGCGCAATGCGGTTCTTGTCGATCTCCGGCCGCGACTGCGCGTAGTCAATGACCTTCGAAAGCATGCGCTCGGAAGTCTCGCTGACCTTGATCGGCGCCTGCCCGGTTCCGGGACCATCGACCGCCAGGAAGCCAATGCCAAAAGGAAGAATCGCGCCCAAGCTTTCGGTCAGATCTTCCTTGCGGCTGTCGAGTCCGTTGACTGCGATGACCAGCGGCACCGGTCCCTTCGCATTCTTCGGCAGCCGCAGATAGCCGATGATCTCTTTCCCTTCAAACGGAATGTGCACCACTTCAAGCGGCGGGTCGAAAAACTTCGCATGAGCGAGGAACGACTCGATGGCCTTCTCGTACGAGCGCTGCTTCCCCGGAGACGCGGGAATCGGCCAGCGTCCGAAAGAGTACAACCGCCACGCCCGAATGTAGTCGGCGTTCGCCTTGGTCGAGTCAGATTTCTCCAATGACTTGGCTTCGTTGAAATAGTGATCAGCGACGTGCATAAACGCCGCGGCCCATTCGTCTTTGTCAGCCGTATGAACGCTTTCGAACGCCTCTTTGACGTCCGCAGGATCGAGCCCGATCAGCGGATACTGCCCAACCTCGGCGCGATGCACTGCCTCGGTCTTGATCTCGTCGATGGTGCGCTCCCGGCGTTCCTGAGCGTGGCCGATCACTGGTGTTAAGGCCGCAAGAAGCGTAAGAAGAAAAACGAATCCCTTTTTGTTCGTCATCCCTTTGGTCTCGCATCGGAACTTCGATGAGAAAGGCCGGACGGAAATTTCGTCCGGCCTGTCATGCCGTACTGCTTATTCAAACTAGAAAATGAACCGTCCTGAAATCTGAACCGAACGTGGCCCGCCCGATCCCACAGCAGGATTGGCAGCGGCCACGTCAGGTGTCGCGCAACCGCAACCGAAGGGCTGCACCGAAGGATCGTTCAAGCCGAATCCGTTCTGTCCGCCGTACGGATTTGCGAAGTTCGGATGGTTGAGAATGTTGAAGAACTCCATGCGAAACTGCAGCCGCATGGTTTCTCGGATGTGAAAATTCTTGGAGATCGAGAAATCAAAGTTTCTGAAGCCGGTATCCGGAAACATATTCCGGCCCATGTTTCCGAACTGCCCCAGTGGCGGCGCCATCATCACCGAATTTCCAGCGGCGTAACAGCCGAACAGATTCAGAGCAGCAGTTTCCGCTCCGGGATTTCCACCATCAGCGGCCAACGCCGATGCTGTGCACCCGGAAGGCATGCTCGGATCTCCCGGCGCATAGAAGGGAATCCCCGTGCCTTTTCTCGACTTGAAGTCCGACGGGTTGCCGAGACCGGCGCTCCCCGCGTGGTAGAAACTCCACCGGATCGGCGCCGTTGCCGGGGGACTAACCGGCAGCGCGCCTGTGCCGGCGGCATCGGTTCCCAGATCGATCGGCCCCCAGTGCTGCGGACTCTGCAGAGTTGTGATCGAATTAATCTCCCAGCCCTCCAGCATCTGGCCGTGACCTGTGCGTCCGGGAATCGCATAGGTAAGCGAGAGCGTCAGCCGGTGACGAATGTCAAAATCGCTGTTGGCATACTCCGCGCCCGGATTGTATGAGTTCTGGGGAAGGCCTGAGCCGTAGCCGAAATCCCAGTTCGCACCCACGTTATCGGAGGCATGTGCGTAGGTATAGCCCAAGACCATGTTCAGTCCGTGGTAGTTCCTCGCGTTCAACGTCGCTTGAAGTCCGTTGTAGTTGGACCGGTAAACGTTCGCCATGTTGAAGATGTTGGCGAGATAGGGAAACTTCGTTGCGAAAGGCTTGTTTGCTTCCTCTCCACCGTTGTTGTCGACTACACAGTTGTCGTACGCGGGGGCGCTCTGCAGGCACAGGGTTAGCTCACCACCCGGGCCAGTTCCCCACCCCGATCCCACTGGCGGCTGATTGATGTCGCGAATGCCCGTCAGTTTCGATCCGCGATTTCCGACATACGCCATTTCCAGGGACAGGTTCGGGGTAATGGAATGTTGCAGGCTCAAATTCCAGTTCCACACGTGAGGAACTGTGAGATTGTGGTCGACCGACATGATGGGACAGGGAACGTTGTCAGAACAATCTTGGTTGGGTGAGTACACCGGACCTACATCCCATGCGACCGGATTCAAGAAGTTCTTGGTGGTTAAGTTTCCGGTCGTAATCGTTCCGCCAGAAGGATTAGGAGTCGTTACTCCATTGACGGTGACGGTCCAGCCTGTCGGCACACTGCCGGGACCGAATGCATTGTTGAAAGCGACGAACGACTGCCAATTCACGGTCTCGTACATCAGCCCGCCACCGCCCCGCAGAACGGTTCGGCTGTTGCCGGTAATGTCCCAGGCGAAGCCTCCACGCGGACCGAAGTTCTTGTGATCAGGATTGTAGAGGCTGCTGATTCCATGGCCGACCTGCACCAGGCCGACATTCGGATCGAAATTGCCGAGCAGGTTGTGAGCTTCCTGCGGTACGGTGCTGTATTCGTAGCGCACGCCGAAGTTCAGAGTGAGGTTCTTTTTCACGCGCCAGTCATCCTGGAAGAATCCCGCGTAGGCCCAGTTGTGCAGCTGCAGCGTCGGGTTTCCGACCTCGAGCGATGACTTGAATGGCAGCCCGGCGAAGAAATCCTCGAGTGGGCTCGAACCGTTTGGCAGCGGGTCGGCACTGACCACGCCTCCAAGAAACGTAATACTGCCGCGCGCATTGCCGTATGCGGCGTTCTTCACATTGTTGTAGTGAAGTTCGCCACCGAACCTCAGAGAGTGCTTACCCGCTGTGTAGGAAACGTGATCGACGAATTGCGTGATCGAATCCGGGCCTTGGAATTTCGGCCACTTGAATCCGCCCAGACCGGGGAAGAAATACCCGCCGAAGCCAATGCGTGGAAGACCGCCCGTGAAAGGTCCACTCGCTCCAGTGTTCAGACCGTAGGAAGAGGCCGGCGTGTTGAGATCGCCCGGCAAGGTGGGCTGATAGAGACGGTTGTAGCCTCCGCGGAGTTCGTTGACCAGATGGGCGTTCGGAGTGTAGACCCAATTTCCCCCGAGTACTTGGGCGCGGGTGTGAATGTCCGAGAGCCACTTCTGCTGATACTCCGGAAAATCCTCGACGGTCCCTGAGTTGTTTCCGAAGAAGTAGGTCCCACTGATGCTGCTGCGATCGTTGACTCTGAAATCCAACTTGCCCACGACATTGTCGACATGAACGACGTTATTAAATCCGTTCGTGATGCCGATCCCTTGCGTGTTGTTCATCGGGAATCCGGAGCCGTCACACGAACCCGAGGCATCGCAGCCCGCGATCTTCAAACTCGCGGCACTGACCCCGAAGCCACTATTGTTGGCCGCCAACTGAAGATCAGCCAATGCATCGGGAATGCTGTCAGCGCAGTCACCGGCAAAGCCAAACGAACAGGTTCCATTGTCGGGAATGTGCTGCATCGATGGGCTAGTTACCCCGCCGAACGAATTGCCGACGTTATAGCGCTGCCCTTCATAAGCAGCAAAGAAAAACGCCTTATCTTTGATGAGCGCGCCCCCCAAGCTGCCGCCAAATTGTTCCAGCGTTCGCTGCAGCTTCGGGCTCGGGGCTGCGTTGAAGAGGTTCCGCGCGTCGAGGTGGTCCCCGTCGCGTCCGAAGCCGAACACACTCCCGTGGATATTGTTGGTGCCTGACTTCAGGCCGACGTTCACCACAGAACCCGGCTTCCATCCATACTCGGCCGGGGGATTCTGCTGGAGATTGAACTCCTGAATCGCGTCGATCGGAAGAATGGTGGCGGAGTCTCCCGCAATTCCCGCGCCGTTGACGATCGCCTGGCCCGAGTACGGCTCGCTATTGAACAGGCCTTCGAGGAAGTAGGAATTGTCTTCCGCGCGCAGGCCGTTGGAACTCGTTGTCGAGAATCCTCCGCCGGGATAGCGCATGACTCCCGGCCGCAGTTGCAGCAGGTTCTCGTAGTTGCGCCCATTGAGGGGAAGGTCGTTGATTTCCTTGTTGCTCAGCGTTCCACCAAGCGTCGACGAGGTCGTGTTGAGCAGAGGCACTTCTTCGGTAATCGTCAGTATCTCAGTCACATTTCCAGGCTGCAGGGCGAAGTCGGTGCGGACGTCGCTTGCAACTTCGATCTGCACGTTCGGCCGGTCCACACCCCTGAAGCCCCTGGCCTCGACGTGAATCTTGTAGGTGCCAGGCGGTAGATCGGGGACGGCGTAACTGCCCGATTCATCCGTTGTAACCGTGCGAGAGGCGCCGCGCTCTGCATCCGTGACCACCACCGTCGCCCCCGCGACGGCGGCTCCGCTTGCATCGGTCAGGGTGCCCAGGATTCTGCCGGCCGTGGACTGGGCCAAGGCAGAAACGGACAGAGCTAGCAAGGTAAAAGCCACAAAGACAAGCCGGAGAGCTCTCGTGGCCCGCCCATCTTGGGACGTGACCGTACGCGATCGCATAAAACCCCTCACTTTCTGGTCCGACAGCCATACCACCATCGAGGAAACCCTGTCAAGCAAAATTAGGTTTGGCCGGATTTTGCGAGGCTACGCGACCTACTATGCGAGGAACAAGTTCTTAGTGCGGCAACTCTAAACCATAGTGTAAGAAAAGGGCTTGCATGGCCAAGTAGAAGTATGGTACGTTGCAATGGTCATACCACCATACCAATATACCAAGCAGATGTCTCGCCCCCAACTAACCCGTCAGCTCGGCTCGGTTCTGCGGTATAGTAGCCGGACCAGCGACGGCGGCTCCACGCCTTGCGCCGTCCCTAGTGCGGGGGAGAGGCTCGTGTACAAACTGGTTCGCACTTCGCGGCTTTACGAGCAAATTGTTCAGCAGATCGAAGAATCCATAGTCAAAGGCGATCTGAAACCCGGCGACCAGCTCCCCGCCGAGCGAGACCTTGCCCAACGCTTCGGCGTGAGCCGTACTGCCGTACGCGAAGCGGTGAAAGCTCTCCGCGAGAAAGGGCTGGTCGAGGCCTACTCCGGACGAGGAACCTTCATCACCGACGGCACCTCGCAGGCGGTGCGACATTCTCTGGATCTGATGGTGAAGATCGGGCAGGCAGAGGGCTCGAACCACCTCGCGGAGGTGCGGGCGATCCTTGAGCCCGAAATCGCAGCACTCGCGGCCGTTCGGATCCAAGAGCCGGAACTGGCCACCATGCGCGAGGCCGTCTCAGTCATGGATCGTGCGGGCCAGGATCCGGAAGCCTACATCGAAGCTGATCTCGATTTTCATCTCGCCCTCGCAGAAGGTGCGGCTAATCCGCTGATACTCTCGCTTCTCGACTCCATCGTCGGCCTCTTGCGAGAGCAACGTCTGCGGATATTCCGCGTTCCCGGCGGGCCCGAGCGCGGCCAGGTGCATCACAAGCGGATTCTCGAAGCGGTAGAGCGTCACGATGCGCAGAAAGCACGCGAAACCATGCGTGCGCATCTCTCGCAAGTCAGCGAAGACAGTCAGGCCCCGGCAGCGAAACGCGCTCCCGGAAAACAGAACATTCACTAGAAAGGTCGGAGCAAGGAATGGCGAAAGTCGGGTTCATAGGGTTGGGGGTCATGGGCAGCCAGATGGTAAATCGGCTGTTGAGCAAGGGACATACCGTGACCGGCTACAACCGCACGCGCGGCAAGGCGCAGTGGCTCGTGGAGAAAGGAATGACTTGGGCCGACTCGCCGCGCGCCGTGGCAAGCGCTTCGGATTACACGTTCGCCATGGTCACGAATGCCGCCGCCATCCAGGCCATCACCGAAGGCCCCGACGGATTGCTTGCCGGATTGAGCGCAGGCAAGACCTTCATCGACATGAGCACAGTGAGTCCGACCGTGAGCCGAGCGCTCGCTGTGAAGGTGCGCGCTCTCGGCGCCGACATGGTGGACTCTCCTGTCTCCGGCAGCGTGATTACTCTGCAGGAAGGCAAGTTATCGGTGATGGTCGGTGGACGGAAGGAGACGTTCGAGAAAATCAAGCCGCTCCTTCTCGACATCGGGCCGAAGGTGACACATGTGGGCGACAACGGGCTCGCGCTCTCGATGAAGATCGCCGTCAACCTCAGCCTTGCGGTGCAAATGCTCGCCTTCTCAGAAGGCGTGTTGCTGGCCGAAAAAAGTGGCATCACCCGTGATACGGCCGTGGATGTTCTCGTGAATAGCGCCATCGCTTCTCCCATGATCAAGTACCGCGGACCGTTCGTTCTTCAGCAGCCGGAAGAAGCGTGGTTCGACGTAAACATGATGCAGAAGGACATGGTGCTGGCGATGGAGTTGGGTCGCCAACTCGACGTGCCCTTGCCTACGACCGCAGTGAGCAATGAATTTCTAACCGCAGCCCGCGGCATGGGCTGGACGAAGTATGACTTTGCTTGCATGTTCGACGTCCTCGCCGCCATGTCTGGTGTGTCGACGCCGGTCACAACTGGGGGGAAGAAGCAGTGAGTACTGTGACTTCCAAGCCGGAAGCAAGCCGCGACGCAGCCAGTGAGAAAGACAAGTGGTTGCGTGCCTACCGGCAAATGGTACGCATCCGTTTGTTTGAAGAGCAGGTCAACGAGCTCTACACCCGCGCTCTTATGCCGGGACTGGCCCATCTCTACAGCGGCGAAGAAGGAGTCGCAGTCGGCATTTGTGAAGCGCTGCGTATCGATGACTACATAACGAGCACACACCGCGGTCACGGACACTGTCTCGCCAAGGGTGCTTCGCCCGATCGGATGTTTGCAGAGCTGCTGGGGAAGGAAGCCGGATATTGCCGCGGCAAGGGCGGATCGATGCACATTGCCGACCCCGCCACCGGGAATCTAGGCGCGAACGCGATTGTAGGTGGCAGCGTGGGGATCGCTACCGGCGCGGCTTTTGCTGCGAAGCGACTGGGCAACGGGCGCGTCGCAGTGTGCTTTTTCGGTGAGGGAGCGCTTGGCCAGGGATCTTTGTATGAAGTCATGAACCTGGCACAACTCTGGAAGCTGCCCGTCATCTACGTTTGCGAAAACAATCTCTACAACGAGTACACCCACTACTCCGAGACCACCGCCGGAACGATCCTTGGTCGCGCGGCTGCATTCGGCATTGAGGCTGCGGTCGTCGACGGCCAGGATGTGCGCGCTGTAAACGAGGTCGCTACCCGCCTCGTGAAAAGAGCGCGTGCCGGAGAAGGGCCGTCCTTCCTCCAGGCAGACACGTACCGTTATAGCGGGCACCACGTTGGCGACATTAATCGTGAATATTACCGCTCGAAGACCGAGGAGCAACGCTGGAAAACGGATCGAGATCCGATCAAGCTGCAGGGCAATTGGCTGATCGAACAAGGGTACGCCGATGCTGCCGCTCTCGAGCAGATCACGGCGGAAGCGCGCACTGAGATGGAAGCTGCCGTCAAGTTCGCTGTGGCCGCGCCTTATCCCAGCGTAGATCAAGTGGACGAGGACATCTATGCCTGAACGCGAGTTGACGTTCGCTCAGGCAGTGCGGGAAGCGCTGGCCGAAGAGATGGGCCGTGATTCAAGCGTGTGCATCTTCGGCGAAGACGTCGCCGAGGCTGGAACCCCGTTCAAGGTACTCTCCGGTCTGGTCGAAGAGTTCGGCGCCGAACGCGTACTCGACACACCAATCTCCGAAGCCGGTTTCACGGGTATTGGCGTAGGGGCAGCGATGACAGGTCTGCGGCCGGTGGTCGACATCATGTTCGGCGATTTTCTGACGCTGACCATGGATCAGATGGTCAACCAGGCCGCCAAAGCGCACTACATGTCGGGCGGACACTGGAAGGTGCCGATGGTTCTGCGCACCACGCTGGGTGCGACCCGCCGCTCCGCCGCGCAACACTCCCAATCACTGCATGCATGGTTCAGCCACGTTCCGGGATTGAAGGTGGTGCTGCCGTCCACTCCCTACGATGCCAAGGGCTTGCTGAAAACGGCGATCCGCGACGAGAACCCGGTGGTCTTCTTCGAAGACAAAATGATGTACAAGCTGAAGGGCCCAGTTCCGGCGGACGACTACACAATTCCCTTGGGAGCTGCCGACGTGAAGCGCGAGGGTGACGACATCACTCTAGTCGCCACCAGCAGTATGGTGCAGGTGGCGCTCGGCGCGGCGATTCTGCTTGAGAAGGAAGGCATCAGCGCCGAAGTGGTTGACCCGCGCACCACGTGGCCGCTCGATGAGAAGACGATTTTGGATTCGGTGAAGAAGACCTCACGCGCCATCGTGATGGACGAAGGCTACGGCCGTTACGGAGTGGCAGCAGAACTGGCCGCGGTGATTGCTGAAGGAGCGTTCTATGATCTGGACGCTCCGGTCAAGCGAATGGGAGCGATGCATGTCCCCATCCCGTTCTCCCCGCCGCTTGAAGATGTAACGGTACCAACAGAAGAGACGGTGTACACAGCCGCAAAAGAAATGTGCGCCAAGTCGTAGAGACGTAGCTTGCTACGTCTCTGCCGGCACCATCGGTAAAGGTTTAGTTTCGAGACGCCGCCGGCAAGACGTCGCAAGCAACGTCTCTACAGGCAGGAGGGTTTTATGGCACTCAAAACTCATGGCACCATGGCCGTCGATTGGGAAAATCGAATCGACTTCGATCGCCTCCGCCGCGAACGTCTGCAGAAGGCGAAAGACCTGCTCGCCAAATCATCCATGGGATCGTTGCTCTGCTTCGACATGAACAACGTCCGCTACATCACAGCGACGCACATCGGCACTTGGGCGCAGGACAAAGCCAACCGCTTCACGCTGCTCCCGCAAAATGACGAGCCCATCCTGTGGGACTTCGGCTCCGCCGCCAAGCACCATCAACTGAACTGCCCTTGGCTCGGTGAGCGCTCGCGTCCGGGAATTTCCATGCTCCGCGGCGCGATGACCCCTGAGATGGGCCGCGCCGAAGATGTTGCGAAAAAGATCCGCATCGAACTCGAAAAACGCGGCCTGCACAAAGAGCCTGTCGGAGTCGACATCATCGAACTTCCGGTGCTGTTCGCCCTGCAGCGCGAGGGCCTCGAAGTCGTCGACGGCCAGCAGCTTATGTCCGAAGCCCGCGTCATCAAGACGCAGGACGAGATCTCCCTGCTCAATACATCCGCAATGATGGTCGACGCCGCCTACGACGAACTCTATCGCGCCATGAAGCCCGGCCTGGCCGAGAATGAAGCGGTCGGCCTCGTCAGCAAAGTGCTCTACGATCTCGGCTCGGAATACGTAGAGGCGGTGAACGCCATCTCCGGCGAACGTTGCAATCCGCACCCGCACGTGTTCTCCGATCGCATTTTGCGTCCCGGTGACCCCGTTTACTACGACATCCTTCATTCCTACATGGGATACCGCACCTGCTACTACCGCTGCTTCACGGTGGGCTACGCGTCGCACGCCATGGTGGATGCCTACAAGCGCTGTCGCGAATATCTCGATGCTGCGATCGAACTCGTGCGCCCCGGCCGCACAACCGCCGAGATCGCAGCGGTCTGGCCTAAAGCAAAAGACTTCGGCTTCCCCAACGAAGAAGCCGCGTTCGCTCTGCAGTATGGCCACGGCATCGGACTTGCAATTTGGGAAAAGCCGGTAATCAGCCGCCTGGTTTCCTTCGATCATCCGGTGGAAATCAAGCCCGGCATGGTATTCGCTCTCGAAACTTTCTGGCCCTCGACCGATGGCTGGAGCGCCGCTCGCATCGAAGAAGAAATCGTAGTGACTCCGACCGGACACGAAGTGATCACGCGTTTCCCGGCAGAAGAACTGTTGGTCGCCGGTGCTCACTATTTCACGGTGAACGGCCCGCTACCGACCACTCGCGAGAGCGAAGCTCCCGCCAGCAAGCACGTTCTCGACATGATCGAAGCCAGCGCCAAGACGGAGAAGATTGGAGTTTAAGGGCTGAAGGCCATCGTCAAGGCCCCTCCCCAATAGAACGACTATGGCCTTCAGCGTAGTAATGCCCGCTCTCGAGATGGCGCAGGAAACCGGCAAGCTCATCGCTTGGCGGAAGAAGGAAGGCGACCGCGTCTCTAAGGGCGAACCGCTCCTGGAAATAGAAACTGACAAGGCGGTGGTGGAAGTCGAAGCCCCTGCCGACGGGGTTCTGGCGGGAATCAAAGCTTCCGAAGGGGCGGAGATCCCGGTAGGGCAAACGATTGCGTGGATCGTCGCGCCCGGAGAGCAGCCTCCTGCCGAAACCGCACCTGTCGCTCCTGCGGCTCGTGCGACTTCGCAGCCAAAGTCTGAGCCGTCCCGCTCAGGTTCAACCCAGTCTGCTTCATCCTCATCCGTCTCTGCCAAGATTTCTCCCAAAGCGCGGCGCCTTGCCAAAGAATTAGGCGTTGATATTGCTGCGATCCACGGCTCCGGCCCCGGTGGAGAAATCCTTGCCTCAGACGTGCAGGCTGCTGCGACGTCCACTACGGCTCATTCAACTCGAAAGGGACCCGGAACTGTCGAAGTTCCCACCTCGCTAGGCCGCATCATGGCCGAGCGCACGACCCAAAGTTGGACGACAGTACCCCACTTTTTCGTGACTCGCGACGTCGACGCTACCGCGCTGAATCAATATCGCGAAGAGATCGTCGACGAAATCGAGTCCACGAAGAAGATCCGCGTCACTCACACAGACCTCCTGGTCGCTGTTGTGTCGCGCGTGCTCTTGAAACATCCGCGCCTGAACGCCAGCTGGAGCGCGGAAGGCATTCATCTACACGGTCACGTCAACATGGGTGTGGCCATCGCCGTAAATGACGGCGTAGTCGCCGCCGTCATCCACAGTGCACACACCGCGAGTCTGCCAGAGATAGCAATTCAGCGGCGGGATATCGCCGAGCGCGCCCGGGCCGGCAAGCTGCGCCCCGCCGATATCGCCGACGCTACATTCACCATCAGCAATCTAGGGATGTATGGGGTGGATCAGTTCAGCGCTATCATCACTCCGCCACAGGCCGCAATTCTGGCGGTGGGAGGAATCGCCGACAAGGTCGTCGCAAGCGAAGGAAAGCCTGCAGTCCGTCCCATGATGACCCTGACAGTTTCTTGCGATCACCGTGTGGCCGCTGGCGCCCGCGCCGCCATATTCCTCAGCGATCTGGCTCAGGCGCTGAGTGATCCCGCAAAATTCCTCGGATAGAAGTCTTACTGCTGCAGAATCTGTCCCGGCTGCGCGCGAACCTGCTGATCTTTAATCTCGCTCGAATCCCAGCCACCGCCGAGAGCCTTTACCAGATACACGGTGCTCACCAGTTGCTGGCCGAGCAACTGGGTTTCGAGCCGCTGATTGCTTAACAACGTGGTCTGCGCGGTAATCACATCGAGATAATTTGTCACTCCGCCCACGTAGCGGTTGTTTGCAATCTCCAAAGCCTTCCGCGCATCTTCAACGGCCGCACCTTGCGTCGAAAGAGCCTGCGAGAGCGTACTCAGATTGCTGATGCCGTCCTCCACCTGCTGAAAAGCAGTGAGCACGGTTTGACGATAGTTCGCCACCGCCTCGTCATACGCAGCCCGCGCCGCGGCCAGGTTGGCGCGGTTGCGCCCGCCCTGCAGCACCGGCTCCAGAGCATCGGCGCCCAATGACCAGAAGAGGCTCGGGGCATTGAATAACGAACTAATCGCCGTGCTCTGCACTCCTCCTGCTCCACTGAGCGTGATATGTGGATAAAAAGCTGTACGTGCCAGTCCAACCTTCGCGTTGGCAAACGCTATATCACGCTCAAACGTGGCGATGTCGGGCCGCCGCTCCAGCGCGTCTGACGGAACTCCCAACGGCACGGCAGGCGGCGTGGTCTTCAGCGGCGCGACCGGCACACTGAAATTTGGGGCGGGCTGTCCCACCAGGACCGCAATCGCGTGCTCATACTGCGCGCGTGTCTGCAGCACCAAGGCAGCTTGCGAAATGGTGGAGTCCAGCAAAGCGGCCTGTTGCGCGACCTCGAGGCCGCTCGCGATCCCTCCCGTATGGCGCTGATTCAGCAGGTCCAGAGCCTTCCGCTGGTATCCCACCGATTCCTCGACGACCTGGTATTCCGCGTCGAGCTCCCGCAAGGTGTAATAGTCGGCGGCGAGTTCGGCAGTCAATACGAGCTGTACATTCCCGAGATCCGCCGCCGTTGACTGCAGCGAGGCATTCGCGGCTTCCACATTCTTGCGGACGCGCCCGAACAAATCCGCTTCATAGTTCACGGAAAACGGAATCGTATAAACATTCTGCGTGTAAGGCCGTGCAATCCCGCTCGCGACCACCGCTCCGTTCAACGGACGGTTGCCAGACCCGCGCTCGCGAATCGCGGATGGGTCGGCCGAAACCTGGGGAAAGTAATCCGCGGTAGCAATCCGCGCCAGCGAACGTGCCTGGCTTAATCGATCCCGCGCCGCCACTAGCGACTGATTCGCCTGCAAGAGTTGCTGCTCGTAACCGTCCAGCGCAGGATCCTGGAAAATCTGCCACCATGATCCTTTCGGGATCGCGTCCTTGGGCGCAGCCTGTTGCCACGGCGGCTGCGTTTTCCAGGCATCGGGCGCTGGCGCTGGAGCGCTTGGGCGCGCATATCGAGGCCCCACGGTGCATGCGCTTGCGAATCCCAGCCACAACAGGAGCGCTGCGACAGGTTCCCGCCTCACTGTCCACTTCCTTTGGCCTTGCTCGGTTTTCTCTGCTGCCCCGGCTGCCCGTGCGTGTTGCGCTGCTGTTGCTCGGGAAGATTTTCTTCCTGGCGTGTGCTCTTCGGAACCGCGTGTGGTTGTGCCGCCGACTGATCCTGCCCTTGCCCCGGTGATGCTGGCGCGAGGTTCACCAGCTGTCCATCTTCTAACGAGTCCGGTGGATTAATCACAATCTGGTCTTGGGTGGAGACTCCGGCCAGAACTTCGAGAGTGGTTCCGTAGTCCTTTCCAATGCTGATTGGGCGCAGTTGCACCTTATTGTCTGGTCCCACAACCGCAAGCCGGGACCCCTCGGAGCGAAACAGCATCGCATTCACCGGCACCGTAACTTTGTTGACGTTCGAGCCCACCGCAAAGTGCACCTCGCCGAACGATCCGGGCAGCAGCCGGCCGTCCCGGTTCGGCACATCCACTTCCGTAAGGAGCGTCCGCGTATTGGGATCAATCGACTCGGCAGTTCGCGCCACCTTGGCCGAGAATCTCTGCCCGGGAAATTCCTGCAGAGTTACCGTCGTCGATGCACCGACTCTGATAAAAGGCGCGTATGCCTGAGGAACGCTGGTGTAGACGCGTAGCGGATCGACTCGCGCCATGTCGAAAAGCTCCCGTCCCGCGGCACCGGCGCCGGCGTTGATCAATGCTCCCGGGTCGACGTTGCGCTTCGTAATGACGCCCGAGAATGGCGCATATACCTTTTTGAATCCTTCCAGTTGTTCGAGTCGGCGCACGTTCGCATCTGCCGCCGCCAGATTTGCCTGCGCCTGTTTGTACCCGCTGGTCTGTTGGTCGGCTTCCTGCGCCGAGACGGAATCACTCTTGCGCAGGTTTTCCCAGCGGTCGGCGCTGATCTTAGCGAGGTCCAGTTGCGCCACAATCTGTTGCCGCGCCGCTCGAGACTGACTTAATTCCTGATCAATCTCTGGAGTGTCGATCGTCGCCAGTAAGTCACCTTCTTGCACGCGGCTTCCTATGTCTTTGTACCAGCGCACCAAATATCCATTCGTCCGGGCGTAGATCGGAGACTCTGCAAAGGCCTGCAGCGAACCCGGAAGCACGAGCTCTTCGTCTGGCTTCTCCGCCAAGGGATGAACCACTGCGACCGTTGGAATCGTGCTCTGTTCGGTCTCTTTGGCCAGCGCGCGTTCGTGACTCGCACGGCTGATCAATGTGATCGCACCGGCGGCGAGCAGAATCAGCAGAGCGACTCCAACTACCATCAATGCGCGACGCGGCGGAGCAGGAGGAATCTCTGGTGGCGGCTCAATGGAGTGCGTTTGCCGACGTGACCGCTCCTTCATGGCGGCGATCTCCGCATCAATCTCGGCTTGCGTCGCGTGATGAGGCGTGTCCACAGTTTGTCGACTATCGGAATCAATTCCTACGCTATGTTGTTGCCGTGTCTGCTCGTTATCTAACTTCATCATCTGCTCCGGAAACCGTGAAACCGCATTCTCTCACTCGGCTAGACCTCTTGCTCGCGTGCCCGCTGTGCCTCTCGCCGGCTGTGGAATATCGCGAAAACACTGGGCACGAAGAACAATGTGGCCACCGTGGCGAACAACAACCCTCCGATCACCGCACGTCCCAAGGGTGCGTTTTGCTCGCCGCCTTCGCCGAAGCCCAGCGCCATCGGCACCATACCGATAATCATAGCCAGTGCGGTCATCAACACCGGACGAATCCGCGTGTACCCGGCTGCTACTGCTGCCTGAACCGCAGGTACGCCCTCATCCATCTGTTCACGTGCGAAGCTAACCATCAGAATCGAGTTTGCCGTCGCCACGCCCATGCACATGACTGCTCCCGTAAGAGACGGCACATTCAAGGTTGTGTGAGTCAGCAAGAGGAACCAGCAGATTCCAGCCAGCGCGCCGGGCAGGGCCGTGATGATGATGAACGGGTCCAGCCACGACTGGAAGTTGATCACGATCAGCAAGTAGACCAGCACGATCGCTCCCACCAGCCCAACGCCGAGACCAATAAATGAAGACCGCATAGTAGCAACCTGGCCACGCACCACAATGTGGGTGCCGCGCGGCAGTTTGTTCTCGAAGCTCTTGAGCACCTCTTGTGTATCCGCCGCGACCGCTCCTAAATCACGGTCTTGCGTGCTGGCGAATACGTCGATGATCGGCTGCACATTGTAGTGATTCACTGTCGCAGGCCGCACCGTGGGATTGATCTGCACCAGGTTGCCCATTAATTGCGGCCCTTGCTGCGAAACAACGGGGATGTTCATCAGGTCTTGCAGGTCTGTCATGCGGTACTGCGGGGATTGCACCGCCATCTGGTACGTCACTTCATTTTTCGGATTGAGCCAGAAGTTGGGGGACGTCTGGAAGCTCCCGCTGAGCGAAACTAGCGCGCTCTGCGCCACCTCGCGTGTCGTCAGCCCGACTTGGGCGACTCGTGTGCGCTGGATATCCATGTGCAGCGTAGGCAGCGAGAGCAGTTGCTGGACATGTACGTCGGCGGTTCCCGGAATGTGCCGCATCTGTCCGGCAATCTGCTGTGCGATCGCATAATTCGTTTGCTGATCATTCCCGACGACTTGTACGTCGATGGGCGCGGGAATACCGAAATTCAAGATTTGTGTGACGATGTCCGCAGGCTGGAAAAAGAACTCCACGCCCGGAAAACGCCGAGGCAGGAATTCCCGCAAATGCCGCGTCAGGTCGGCTGTTGGCTCATGCTTCTCGGGATTCAAGGCAATCAGAATCTCAGCATCGCTCGAGCCGATCGTCCCGTTGGAACTATACGACTGGTTGATGCCGGAGTTGGGCAGCCCAATGTTGTCAAGAATGGTTTGCAGCTGTCCCTGCGGGATTTCTGCGCGCAGCGAGTTCTCGATCTGATCGCACAGGCGAGCTGTCTCTTCGACGCGCAGTCCGGGACGTCCCCGAACGTGCAGCCGTAACAAGCCTGCATCCACCTGGGGAAAGAAGTCTTGTCCCAAGAACGAAAATAGTCCCAGTGAGAGCAGGCAAAACAGGAGAAAGCAAACTGCAAACAGCCCCCGATGTGCAATCGTTGTCTCCAGCAGTGATTCGTAGCTTCGTCGGAACTGTTCGAATTTACGCTCAAAGCCCCGCTGGAACTGTGCAAGAGTGGATCTGGGCGCCTCGGCACGGTGTTCATGCCCTCGCATGATGTACATCACCAGCGTAGGAATCAGGGTTCGCGACAGAAGGTAGCTGGCCAGCATGGCGAAGCTCACGGCCTCCGCCAGCGGTACAAACAGAAACTTCGCAACGCCGCTCAGGAAAAACATTGGCACGAACACAATGCAGATGCTGAGCGTCGAGACGAATGCCGGCACAGCAATCTGTTGTGCTCCGTCGAGAATCGCCTGGCGCATCTCTTTGCCCATCGCCAGATTGCGCTCAATGTTTTCTATTTCCACGGTAGCGTCATCGACCAAGATGCCTACCGCCAGCGCCAATCCTCCTAGCGTCATGATGTTGATGGTCTCGCCGATCGCCCCTAGAAGAATGATCGACACAAAGATCGAGAGCGGAATCGAAATCGAAATGACGATCGTCGGACGCCAATCCCCCAGAAAGAGCAAGATCATGCAAGCGGTGAGCGCAGCGGCAATCAAGGCCTCGCGCACGACTCCGTTGATCGACGCCCGCACGAAAAGCGACTGATCAAAGAGGTGAGAAATCTTCAGTTCCGGAGGCAGTGACTGCGCAGCTTGATCGACTATATCTTTGACCCCCGCCACAATCTGTAGTGTCGAGGCCTTGCCATTTTTGTAAATCGACATCAGGGCGCCGCGGTTCCCGTCTTGCCGAACGATATTGGTTTGAGGGGCAAATCCGTCGCGGATATGAGCCACATCACGCATGTACAGCGTCGACCCGTTCGTCGTTTTCACCGGCAGATCGTTCAGTTCCGCAATCGTCTCCGGTGTCCCGTTCATCTCGACGTCATATTCGAGAGGTCCCATCTTCAGCGTGCCGGTGGGCAGAATAATATTCTGGGCGTTGACGGCATTTACGATATCCACTGGGGCAAGCCCGTACGCCTGCAGTTTTGGTAGATCGAGATCGACTTGAATCTGCCGCAATTTACCGCCATAAGGGTATGGCGTCGCGGCCCCCGGGACCGTTGCCAGAAAAGTACGCAAAAAGTTCTGGCCAAGGTCAAACAGTTGCTGCTCAGGAAGCGTCTTGCTGCTCAATCCAAGCTGAATGATGGGAGTCGTTGAAGCACTGTAAGAAATAATGAGTGGCGGAGTAGTGCCCGGCGGCATGGAGCGAACAGAGGTCTGACAGATGGCCGTGATCTGCGCAATCGCGCCTTGTACGTTAGTCCCCGGACGAAAGAACACTTTGATGATTCCCAATCCATACACTGACTGGGATTCCATATGCTCAATGTCATTAACAGTCGTGGTGATCCCGCGCTCCGAGTTGGCCACCACTCGGTCCGCCATGTCCTGCGGCGATAATCCCGTGTAGAACCAAACGACGGAAACTACGGGAATGTCAATGTCTGGGAAAATGTCGGTCGGAGTGCGCAAGATGGTGATCGGCGTGAGAATCAGAATCACGATCGCCATTACAACAAATGTATAAGGCCGTCTTAGGGCTAGAGCAACAATCCACATGAGGTCCCATCCGCTCCATCATCCACAGAAACATCGAGACGTGCCGCCCCAATAGCACTTCGCCAATGAACGCTTGGATTCGATACTCGTCGTATCGGATTCGAATTAACTTTGCTCGATTATATGGTAGCTTAGGACCATGCGCCAAAAGTTATTGGCCGCAGAATACCGCAAAAATGGTAAGCGCCCTCCGGGCCGCCCCCGCAGCGAGCAAGCCCGGCAGGCCATCCTTCGCACTACTTTAAAGATCCTTGGTAAGAATGGCTTTTCCGACTTCAAGATTGAAGAGGTCGCGGCGCACGCCTCAGTGGGCAAAGCCACGGTTTACCGCTGGTGGCCGAATAAGGGTGCGCTGATCGCGGACGCATTCGCCAGCAGCACCACCCGCAAGCTGCGATTTCCAGATACCGGATCCGTCTACGCCGATATGAGCCAGCAGATGCGCCAATTAATAAAGGTATTTCGCAGCCGGCGTGGCCGCATCGTATCTGCGATCCTGGCGGCGGGCCAAAGCGACAAAGATCTGATCGAAGCCTTCCGCGAACGATTTCTCTGGCCACGCCGCCGAGAAGCGTACGCGACTCTTCGTCGTGGCATCGAACGCGGTGAGTTGCGAAAGGACCTCGATCCCGATTTGCTTCTCGACTCACTCTACGGCCCGATCTATATGCGGTTCCTCATCCAGCATGATCGCCTGACCCCAGAGTTCGTAGATCGTCTTTGTGAACTTGTGCTCGATGGAGTTCGCCCTCAAAAGAAACGGCGGTAACGGCCGTTCGAGAAGAGACCGCTAAGCTCCGGATCTTTCCACGCAAGGTTCAGACTGGCCATCACTGGCAGAGCGGCAAGATCTATCAACGCAGTTCAGAGCGTTGGTCTGCCTTTTTAGCCTCGATGTTTGCAACTCCCTCAGTGAGACCGGGCGCCTTGGCGGTCAGATGGATCGGTCCCTCTTGTTTCGCCGTCCTCATAACGACCAAGGTACGCCCCTGGTAAAGCTTGCGACGGTTTCCCTGATACGACGCGCCGTCTCTGCCGTCCCCGTTGCCCACCGCGGCAATCACACCCGGCCCGCGGATTGCGAATTGCACTTCTTGGTCCGCGTCCGGTTGGAATCTTCCTTCCGCATCCAGAGCTTCCACGGTGATAAATGACAGATCCTGGCCGTCCGCCCGGAGGACTGTGCGGTCGGCCGTCAACCGCAATCGAGTCGGCTTGCTGGAAGTGATCAGGACGCTCTCGGCAACGCCGCGATCGCCCCGCACGCCTATGGCCTTCAAGGTGCCGGGCGCATAAGGGACCGTAAACAGCGCCTTGAATTGCTGTTCGCGACCCGTCGGTTGCTCGCCGATCAATTTCTCATTGAGGAACAGCCTCACCTTTTCTGCGCCGGAGTAGACCTCTACCTGCAACTCCTTACCTTCCTGCCCCGGCCAATTCCAACTCGCAACCGTTGGATAAACGGCCCATCCCACGGCAACAATCTTTTTCCCTTCGGGCTCGGGCAGTCGGACGGTGGCGTACACTCGATCCCCACCGTTCCACAAGATGTCCCGATAGTAAGACTGCGGCTTCCGGTATCCCGTGAGGTCGAGATCGCCGCACTGCGACCCATGCCACGGATAACTCGGCATGAGAAATTGCATGACGGACATCATCGCCGGGTCAGGCTTCTGACTCATTGCTGCCATCGGATCGACTCCTTTCGCCAGCGCGATGAAGTACTGATCGATAAGGGTTGACATGGCCGCGGAGATCTTTCCCACCTGTGCCGCCTGTTCCGGAGTGCCGTACGCCCAGGCGCCGATGCCTGACTCACCCAGATAGTCCATCGCAGTCCATACGAACTCGCCAGCAATGAACGGATTGTCTTTCACCAGTTGCCACTGCTCGAACACGTCCGCCGGGTAGGATTCTGTCGTCAGCATAATTCGCGACGGAGCCTGGCGATGATCTTCTGCATAGTTTTTGGCGAGGTTATAGTTGTACCCGCCAATGTCCAGAACGGAGAACACCGCTTGCTGGGTCGGCCCGGAGGTGGTACCCGGCATCGCTTGCGTAATCGGCCGGGTGGTGTCGAGCGAGCGCACCTTCGCCGCAATGTTCTTGGCGAACGCTCCACCGCTTTCGGTGAATACTTCCGGAATCTCGTTGCCAATGCCCCACACCACAATCGAAGGATGGTTGCGGTCCCGCAGGACCATCGCCGAAACATCGCGCTCCCACCATTCGTCAAAGTCACGACTGTAATCAAATTTGACCTTGCTCGCCTTCCATGTGTCGAACGGTTCGTCCAGCACGAGCAGCCCGAGACGATCGCATGCGTCCAGAAATGCCGGTGACGGGGGGTTGTGCGCCGTTCGTACCGCGTTGTGCCCGGCAGCTTTCAGCAACTGAACCCTGCGCTCCTCTGCCCGATCGAAAGCCGCGGCGCCCAACGGTCCGTTATCGTGATGAACACTGCCGCCGGTGAGCTTGATGCTCTTTCCATTCAGCAGCAGCCCCTTCTCCGCCGACCACGTTAGCGAGCGGATGCCGAAGGGAGTCACCACTTCATCAACTACGGCTCCGTTCTTTAGCACTTGTGTTACTGCCCGGTACAACGCAGGTGACTCCGGCGACCATAGCGCAGGATTTGAGACGGCAATCTCCTGGCTTGCTTCGTTGTCGCTTCCTGGAGCGATCGTTACCGTTGACTCCGCGCTTCCCGCCCGCTTGCCGGCCCGGTCCAGGAGCGTTGTTTTCACTATTACGCTTTCGTCCTCCGCGGACTCGTTTGCCACTCGGGTATGCAGCGAAACCTTCGCCGCGCTGTCAGAGACCTCAGGCGTGGCGACCAACATTCCCCAATGCGCCACATGCGTGGAATCGGTCACGACCACTCGCACATGCCGATAGATGCCCGACCCGCTGTACCACCGGCTGTTCGGTTGCGCGGAATTGTCCACACGCACTGCCAGCACGTTGCGCCCAGAAAAGTCCAGGTCCGGCGTGAGGTCGAAAATGAAACCGGTGTATCCGTAGGGGTGCATTCCCAGTTCGCGCCCGTTGAAATAAACAGTGGCGTCCTTGTAGACGCCGTCGAACTCGACACTCACTCGCTTCCCTCGCCACTCCACAGGCGCGCTGAACGTCTTGCGGTACCACCCTGTGCCTGCAGGAAAGAAGCCGCCGCCAGAACCAGTTGGATTGTCCTTATTGGGGACGCCTTCAATGCTCCAGTCGTGCGGCAGATTGACTGTGCGCCAGGACGCATCTGCGAAGTCACGCGATTCGGCGCCGCTCGGGTCGCCGAGCAGAAATTTCCAGTCGGAGTCCGCCGCCAACTCGAGCCTGGGCGCTTGCTTTTGTGCTGCGGTCATCGTAGTGGTCCCAAGCGATGCCATGACGAAGCAGATTGCGATGGATCGACTGAAGGTTGATTTCATGGAAGGCCTCTTTCGTCATTCGCATACTGTCAGCGATCTTGTGAATGCCGCGAAAGATCCAATCGTATACTCGCAGGTTGTCGGCGGGCGAGCCGTCGCGATCCGCGACTTTCCTGATAACCTCAAGAGACGACCGATTGCGCCAAGAACCAAGAAATTGTGGGAGTACGCCGCCGTTGCCACCGATCCTCAACGCACAAGGAATCTCGAAAGCTTTCGGAGCCAAGCCGCTCTTCCAAAACGTCTCCTTCACGGTTTCCGAAGGAGACCGGATCGGGTTGATTGGGCCGAACGGTTCGGGGAAATCTACTCTGCTGCGGATTTTGGCGGGCACAGAGGTGCCCGATAGCGGCGACCTTGCAGTCCGCAAGCGCCTCTGTCTTAGCTATGTGGCGCAAGACTCGAAATTTGCTCCCGGGGAGTCGGTACGCGGGGTCGTGGAGCGAGCGCTGAGGGATTCGAGTGCGCCGGAATCGGAACGTGGCGCGCACTTCGCCGAGACACTCGGTCGTGCCGGATTCGAGGACGTCGAAGCCGAAGCGGTTGCGCTCTCGGGAGGCTGGCAGAAGCGTTTGGCGATCGTTGAAGCGCTGGTGCAGGCGCCGGACGTTTTATTGCTGGATGAGCCCACCAATCATCTGGACCTTGCCGGAATTGAATGGCTCGAACACCTGCTGCAGGAAGCCAGGTTCGCTTGCGTCGTGGTGAGCCACGACCGGTACTTCCTCGAGAATGTCGCCACCGAAACGGCGGAACTCAGTCGCGTGTATCCCGACGGGTTGTTGCGAGTGCGCGGTAAATACAGCACGTTCCTCGAGAAGAAAGAAGAGTTCCTCCACGCGCAGGGTAAGCGCCAGGAAGCTCTGGAGAATCTGGTGCACTCCGAAATTGAGTGGCTGCGCCGGGGAGCGAAGGCCCGGACCAGGAAGTCCAAGGCGCGTATCGATAAGGCCGGCGAACTGATGAGCGAACTCGCCGACTTGAACTCCAGAACCCGCACCGCAACTGCGCAGATCGATTTTTCGGCGACCGATCGAAAGACCAAGCGCCTGATCGAACTTGAGAATGTGTCTTGCGAATTGGGTGACCGCACGCTGTTCGAGCGGCTGAACTTCATCGTTTCCGCTGGCTTGCGGGTCGGACTGGTGGGGCCGAACGGCAGCGGCAAGACGACTTTGCTTCGCCTCTTGCGTGGAGACCTCGCGCCCAGCAGCGGAGAGATCCGTCGCGCCGACTGGTTGCGCATCGTTTATTTCGACCAGACCCGCCAACTCGACGAGAATGTCACGCTGCGCCGCGCTCTTGCGCCCGAAGGCGATTCGGTGATCTATCAGGATCGCGTGATTCATGTGGCGTCGTGGGCGGCGAAATTCCTGTTCACCGGCGAACAGCTTAACCAGCCGGTTGAACGCCTCTCCGGAGGTGAGCGTGCCCGCGTTTTGATCGCTCAGCTAATGCTGCAGCCGGCCGACGTGCTTCTGCTGGACGAGCCTACAAACGACCTCGATATCCCTACGCTCGAAATCCTGGAGGAGAGCCTCCTGGAATTTCGCGGCTCCCTGGTGCTGGTCACTCACGACCGCTACATGCTCGATCGCGTGTCGACGATCGTGCTCGGTCTCGACGGCCAAGGCGGCGCGGAAAGCTTCGCCGACTATGCGCAATGGGAGTTGTGGCAGGCGGAAAGCAAGGGATCAGCGGAGAAACGGACACGCCCTGAGCAGCCAGCGCCTTCCTCCCGGCCCGAGACACAGAAAAAGAAGCTCTCCTATATCGAGGCGCGAGAGTATGCCGGCATCGAGCAACGCATTGCGGAGGCGGAGCAGGTGTTGCAGGCCCGGCGCGCTGAGATGGAGAATCCAGCAATTGTGAGTGATGGTCCCAGGCTGCTGGCGGCCCACGCCGAACTGGAAGCTGCACAGAAGAACTTGGATGCACTGTACGCGCGCTGGGCGGAACTTGAAGAGAAGGCGGGCGCGGCCGCACGTTCGGAAACACGATGATTGAAATCCGACCCCTAGTGTGTCAATCGTGACACAGCTCTAACCTAAAATGCTCGCCAGATCAGTCAAAAAAACTTGCTCATCTTTGCGGAAGCGCAACGACACCCTCGCCGAAATCGGCGAGTTTGCTCCAGATCAAACTGTCGTGCGGGGTGTGTTGTGACGTTCAGGCCTCGAATCTGCTCCATATTGTCCACTCTGAGAATCCACAACCCAGACTGCAAGCACTGTATGGCTCACCTAACCTGCGGAACCGAATTGCGAAAACGGCTGCAGGAGCTGAACGCGACCTCAGAGCCCGTCCAGTTCCAGAGCTTTCGTCATGGCGTTGAGATGGCACTGGTGCTTATGTCGTCTGAGAAGCCAGAGAGGCGAAAGGCAGGCTAGCTGTGCAGCGTGCAATCTCCCATGAATTGTGCAGTGAGGCTGAGCTTTATTTTTCAGCAGTTTACAGGTTGAGTGAAATCGGGGATTTTCCAGAAAACCTCAGGCATTCTGTTCACTAAAGCAGAGAATGTAGCCGTCAGGATCCTCAACATAAAAATCGAGGCATGCCCACGGCCTTGCCTCGAGCGGCCTCATCACTTGAGCCCCACGCATTTCTAACTCGCGGAACAAATCTCGGATGCCCGATACGGAAATAAGCGCGTCCAGATGTTCGTTCTGCCTCCGGTGTTCCCTGTCCGCGGCGAGTTTCGGCGCATGCTTGAGGTGTATCGCGAATCCGTCACGCGTGACGCTCGCGTAGAACGACTCGTACTCAAACGCGAGCTCGAAGCCAAGTTTGTCACAGTAGTACGCAATTGCCCGCTTGAGATCATCGACGAGAAACTGCGGGGCTATTCCAGTGAGGTGAGTGGTACGGTGAACTGCCACTGTAGACATCTCATTCCTCCGCCGGGGAGCACCTGGCCGTGCTCGTGGGTGGTCGATCCTTTGCGTTTTCTACAAAGGATGGGCATTCGATGCCGATGGTATCAGGAGATTTTCTGTCTCGAATCAAAGAAAATGAAAGCAGAAGATTGGTCGGGGCGATAGGATTTGAACCTACGACCCCCTGCGCCCAAGGCAGGTGCGCTACCAGGCTGCGCTACGCCCCGACATTACTGGTCGAAATTGATTCTAAAGCACGCCGTCACTTTGTTCCACTCGGGGCGTCCAGCGTCGTCCGCGTCACAGCCCCTCACGCCAGAGTCAGAGCGAGCTTCACCACGCTAGCAGCAGGGAAGCGGAACACCGGCGCCTCTCCCTTGATGTCTATCTTCGCCGTTGTAGGCACGATAGCCCGCCGCTGCTCAAACGTATTGTCAGCATGAATGTCAGACGCGGTGAGCACTGTCCCGCTTCCACTCTTCACCCGCGCGCCGCGGATCGCAATCTGTGCCTCGATCGGATTCTTACCATCCGGATTGACCGCCGTCAGCACCAGCTCCTTCCCGTGCAGGGAGGCCGAACCTTGCAGTCCCCAGAAGCTTGCTGTCTGCCCGTCGCGGTCGTAATGAATCGCCGGTACCGAAAACTCGGTTCTCAGACCCGTTCCTCCCTGATGGGCCGCATACATATCGAAAACGTGCCCGACCGGGGTGACGCAGAATCGATCTTCATGCGCCAGGTAAAGACTGTTCAGGCAGTTGATCAGCTGTGCGCAGCACCCGATGCCGACCTTCTCCGGGTGCCGGTTGAATGTATCGAGAGTCATTCCGCTGAACACTGCATCTCGCAGAGTCGGCAACTGCTCCAATTGATCCCCAGGCGTAAGTTCGCTGCCGGGCTTGTACCACGGACCCCATTCGTCCACTACCAGCTTGATGTGGTGCTCGGGATCGAATTCCCCCATGGCGAGCCAATGTCCCTTAATCAGCGATTCCATGACATCGCCCTGGCGCAGCAATTCGTACCAGTCCACTTCGTCGAAGTTGACCGCATCGCCTTTTCCTTTATTCCAGTCGGATGTCTTTCCTCGGCTCAGGTTCCAGGCGTAGTAGTGCAGCGCCAGACCGTAAATTCCCCGGACTTCGTTCTTCCCCTTGCGCACAATCTCTTCGAGAAATCCGCGGGTCCAGTCCCACTTGTCGTCATTTGGTCCTGACGCAACAAAGGACAGGTCCGCGCCGGGATACCCCGGCGCCCAGGCCGTGAATCGCCGGTACTCCACCGCATACTCCTGGGGCGTAAAGTTTCCGCCGCATCCCCAGGACTCATTCCCGACGCCCCAGTAATGAACGTTGAAGGGGTCTTTGAATCCCGCCGCCGCGCGCACATCGGCCAGTGTGGTGCTGCCCGCGGGGGCGTTGCAGTATTCAATCCAGCGATTGAACTCCTGGGCAGGGAGGCTGCGCAGGTTCGCTGCGAGATAAGGTTGAGCTCCGATTGCAAGGCAGAACTGTACAAACTCGTTCGTGCCGAACCGATTTGGATCGTAACGGTGTGCATCAGGAGCGCCAGCCGTCTCGCCGCCATTCCAGAAATTCGTGCGGCGCGGGCGCTTTTCAACCGGGCCGATTCCGTCGCGCCAGTCATAGCTGTCTGCGAAGCAGCCCCCTGGAAAGCGAACAATCGCGGGATGGATCTTCTTCATTTCGTCGATCAGGTCCTTGCGAATGCCGCCAACGTTGGGCACCTTCGAGTTCTCACCGACCCATATGCCGTCGTAAATCACTCCGCTCAGATTCTCTGTGAAATGGCCGTAGATGTTGGGTGAGATGGTGCCGAGAGGCTCGTCCATCAGGATCTCAATTCGTCCTGGCACTGTCTGGGCGAAGATCCGGGGAGTGGATCTGAACGCTAATACCCCGGCTCCAGCGGCTGTAAGATTGCGAATGAATTCTCTCCGTTTCATCGGGTCTCCCTTGTGATTTGGCCTCCCAGAGTAAATCTTTTGTGGAAGTGCATACCACTTTTCCGTGACGGCAGCACCTGCGGCCACAATGTTCGATTGAACAAACACGCCAAACCTCCCGGCCCACGCGTTATAATTTTTCTCCAGGTATGCAGATGGGGCGTTATGCGCTAGTGGCTTATCTAAAAAGCCCGGCTGGCGAGTTCGTGGAGAAGCTACGGCGGGAACTGCATCCGGATCTTCCCCACATGGCGGCCCACCTTTCGATCCTGCCACCTCGCCGATTACGGGGCTCCGAGAGTGCCGCCCTTAAGGTCCTGGAGAGAATCTGCGGCGAAGAAGAGCCCTTCGAAGTTTCCTTAGGCCCGGTCGAAACCTTCATCCCAGTAACGCCTACGGTCTTCATCCGCGTCGAGACCGCAGCCGGACATATGTCCGACCTGCATCGCAAGCTGAACACCGCGGAACTGCAATGCGTGGAAGAGTGGCCATACATCCCGCACCTGACGATTGTGAAGATGGGCGCCGAGCCGCCCGCTCAGGCTGCCTTCGAGATCGCCCGCCAGCGCTGGCAGAACTACTCCGGCAGCCGGCGCATCCTGCTGGAAAGACTGACCTTTGTCCGCGAAGCTTCACCCAACTGCTGGCTCGACCTCGCTCCGGTCCAACTCGGACAGCGCCTGGTTTCGCGATAGAGTACTCTCGTTCACTCGCCCGGGTTACTCCCGCCACGCGTACATGGCCCCAGGTACATCTCACTCCCGTGCGTTGAAAACCTCCGTGCGCGCCTGTAGATAAGGAGTAGGGCGAGTGCCCGGAAATTCCGCCAAACGCCAGTTCTGACGCGGCTTTTCCGGCCATCGAACGGGGAGACATCACATGCAGATCGGGGTTTACGGTTCAGGGTATCTCGGGACGGTGATTTCGGCCTGTCTCGCGGACTTCGGCACTCCCGTCTCTTGCTGCCACCCGGACCGCTCCCGCATGGTCGAGATGGCCCAGGGCAATATCCCGTTCTTCGAGAAGAATCTGAAAGAGATCATCCGCCGCAACGTTCGTGCCGGCCGGCTAGCCTATTCCACCGATATCGAATCATTCGCCCGGAGGACTGGCGTCATTTTCCTGGCGGAAGACAAAGCCGAGAACCTCAACGACATTGCCATTCGCATCACGCGCCTCGCGCCCAAACCTCCAATCCTGACCATCGTCACTCCCGTTCCTGTCGGCACGGCGAACGCGCTTGAGAAAAGTATCAAGGACATTGGGCTCCAGGCCACCATCGTGTCGCAGCCGATGTTCTTCACCGATGGTTGTGCGGTGGAAGACTTCAACTGGCCCGACCGCCTGATTCTGGGATCGAATTCGAGCGAGGCGGTGCAGGTATTGAAACAGATCTTCCATCCCCTCGTGATGCGCGGCGTCCCGGTAATCGTGACCAATCAGGCCACAGCCGAATTAGTGCGTGAAGCGGCGACTGCTTTCGTCGCTACCAAGATCTCGTTCATCAACGAAGTGGCTACTCTCTGTGAACGCGTGAACGCCGATGCCGTCAACCTCGCCCTCGCCCTCGGTCTCGACAAAAAGATCGCTCCCCGTTGTCTGCAGCCCGGAGCCGGAATGGGCGGCGTATTCGCCGAGTCCGATATGGACTCGCTCATGCAGCTCGCGCAGCAACAAGGCGTCTCGCTGAAAGTTCTGAATGCAGCCCGCGATGTGAATGGCCTGCTGGCCGATCGCCTGGTCGACAAGATTTCTGCCGCGCTGGATTCCGTGGAGAACAAAGACGTCGGCATCCTCGGACTCGCATTCAAGCCGAACACGAATTCCGTCGCCGGATCGTCGTCCCTCCGCCTTGCCGAGGGATTAATTTCCAAGGGCGCCCGCGTCCGCGCCTATGACCCCGTCGCGATTCCCGAAGCCAAAACTCATCTCAACGGAGGCGTTCGCTACTGCGATTCTGCGTACTCGGCTGCTGAAGGTTCCGACGCTCTAGTCGTCGGCACCGGATGGCCCGAGTTCCGAGCGCTCGACTTCGACCGCATCAAGCACCTCCTGAAGAAGCCCGTAATCGTTGACACCAAGAACCTCCTAGACTCCACCCGCCTCCGCGCCCTAGGATTCGAGTACGTAGGCGTAGGCCGCATCTAAACGATCAGGGCAAGACAGCCGACTCCGCCCCGCCAAATTGCTATAATGAAGTTCCTGCGGTGGGAATAGCTCAACTGGCAGAGCACCGGACTGTGGCTCCGGCGGTTGCGGGTTCGATTCCCGTTTCCCACCCCATTTTCTTTGGTTTGAAAAGTGTGTGGCGACAGCCGCCTTAGGCCCGAGTCCACGTCCACGTGGCGACGGCCGCCTCGGCCGTCCAAGCCTGGGCGAAGCCCGGCGCCATATTTCAGACTCTCAACGCGCAGGGAGTCCATCGCGGCCCCGTAGCTCAATTGGATAGAGCATTGGTCTTCGGAACCAAGGGTTGGGGGTTCGAGCCCCTCCGGGGCCGCCAGATTCTCGGACTAGAAGCTCACCCGCACGCCTAGCTGCGCCGCAAACGGAATCCCCACCGTAGTCCCCGGCCCGAAGAAATCTCCCAGCGCCCCCGCCGGAAACAGCATTTGCTTCTGCGGATTCGTGATCGGAACCATCGCGCTGCAACTGGGATCCGTACAGATCGCAGTAGCGTTGCTCAAATCGTTCACCGGATTCGGCAACGCCGAAATGTCCGTCACATAATTCGCGCCCGGATTATTGCGGTTAAAGATATTGAAGAATTCAGCGAACGGCCGAATTTCCCACAGTTCTCCAAAGTGAATCGGCCGGCTCACTCGCAGATCCGCCTGAATAAAAGGCGTGCCCCGGAACTGATCGAGAGAACTCTTCACGCCATTAATCACGGCTCGATCGCCCGCTGGCGTGGTCAGCGTAATCGGCCGCGCCGACTCCGCCTGTGTCATCGTGGTTAACTCCACCCCACCGGGAAGGTGCAGCGTTCCCGCGAGCACAAAGCGATGAAGCGCATCTTCCCCCGACGGCCCGTAATCTCCCGCGCCAAACGGATTCAACGGATCGCACACGCCATTCACGTAATCCCACAGCTCTCCCAGCAGGCAGCCCCACGTCTTGGCCTTCGAAAGCGTGTAGTGCGCAATCAAATTGAACCGGCGATTGACGTTGCCCTGCGCCACGATCATCAGCGCGTTGTAGCTCGATCGGTTGTCCGACTTGAACAGATTCAGGTTCGGCACCACGCTTTGCTGATCGGCGACATCCGACGCCGGAATCAGCGCTGTGAACAAATTGGCGCCGCTCGTAAAACTGTATCCGCGATAACCGTGATTGCCCTGCTCATGCGTAAAGTCGGCGCTGATCGTCCAGTTCCTGCCCAGCGCATGTTGCACTCCACCGGTCACATGGATTCCGTACGGAGTCTTGTAGTTCGCGTCAATCAGATTTGCGGTTGCTCCCGCGCCCCCTTGTAGGCATCCCGCACCCACTAGTGAATACGCTCCACTAGTTCCACTGAGCGCGCATGGTCCGGTCGCCACGTTCGTCGCGTTTACGCCCTGAAACGCGGTCGCCCATCCGTTTTGCGCGAGGTCGTTGTAGAACAAACCGAAGCCGGCACGAAACACTGTATTCCCGCTACTGCCAGGCGAATAAGCGATCCCAAGGCGTGGACCAAACTGCTTGCGATAGTCGTGCGGCACGCCGCTCGCGAAAGGAACTTGTAACGCCCTGAGCGTGACGAATGCCGGATTGAGCACTTGACTGTGGCCCGACCCCGCAAAAAGCCCGAATGTCGTTTGCCACCGCAACCCGTAGTTCACGGTCAGGTGCCGCGTCGCGCGCCACGAATCCTCCGCGTAGAGCCCGAACCGCTGCACATTCTGCGAAAAGGTGCCATCGCTTGCCGGAGTCGTCGCGGCTCCATCCGCATAGTCCAGCGGGAACTGGCCCGGGTTCGCCACATAAAAACTCGGATTCTGCAGGAACGAATACAACGTCTCCTCATTCCCGGGAAACGCGCCGCCGAGCACCGGCTCGTGAATGAAATTCACTCCGAACTTGAACGAGTGATCCCCGGTGGCATGGCTAACGTCGTAGCGAAGCTGATATTTCTGTTGATTCCGCAGAGACGGGAACAGAGTGATCGGCGTAGCAAACTGGTTGTCTCCGAAGGTTTCGAATCCCGAGACTGTTTGTGACGTAGCGCTAAACGGAAACTGCAATGCAAAGCCTAACGTCGAATTCCGCGCCTGCGTAAGGTGCAACGCGCCCGCATCGAAAACAAACGTTCCCAGCCATGTTGGACTAAATGCGAAACTATTGCTCACCACGGCATTCCAATAATTGTTATGCGTCGTGAGTCCTGTGGAAGGCAGCGTGGCCTGCTGCACCAGGTTGTTGTGCGTCAGATAACTGTCTTCCGACATTCGCAGGAACCATTGCGATCTCGAGGATTGCGCCCAGTCGAATCGTACCGACCCCAGATAGTCGCGGAACGGAATAGGAACCGTCTTCGGGACCGCGATCGAGGAAACCCCCGGAATCAGCCCATCCGACGCCAATTGTGACAGGGCCTCGAACTGCGCAACACTCGCCGGACTATAGGCGATGCTGGCGTTTTCCCGCACATATTCCAAGGACCCGAAGAACCACGCCTTGTCCCGCACCAGCGGGCCGCCGAGCGTCCCGACATAATTTTGCCGCGAAAACGGCTGCTTCGGATTCTCCACGCAGCTCGCCGCGTCACAGGTCCTGGCCGGATTCTCAATCGGAAACCGCGAGTTGAGCTCCGACGCGCGTTCGTAGAATGCCCCGCCTCCATGCCATTCGTTGCTTCCGCGCTTGGTTGTGATCACCACCGAGCCGGCGGTGGTCCCTCCGCTGTCAGCATCCTGGTTCGCCGTGCGTACGGCGAATTCCTGAATGACGTCGGGTGAAAAATTCTGCAGGAACCCGCCGATCCAATCGTCGGAGTTGTCCGCCCCGTCCACCGAAATGTCGTTGTTCAGCCCGGAGCTTCCTCCCGTCGAGACAGCGGTAATCCGGGCCTTCGTCGGATCGGACGGCTCCACCGGCTGTGTCCCGGGAGCGATATACGCAATGTTGGCAAAGCTGCGACTGGCAAGGGGAAGGGTCTGCAAGTCCTGACTGCTGATCACCCCCTGATGTACAACGCTGGCCAGATCGATCGGTTGCGTGGTGATCGAAGAAGTCTCACCACGCACGCTGATCGTTTCCGCGGACCCCACGGCACGCAACGTTACCGTCACCTCGCGCACCGAACCCAACGCCACGGAGACATTGGCCTGCACTGTGGCGAATCCTGCTGCAGTTACTTTGACGTGATAGTTTCCGGGCGGAAGATCATCGACCCGAAATTCGCCCCGATCCTCGGTCTCAGCCTGGCGCTGAAACGACGAATCCACAGCTTGCACGAGCACGCGCGCGGACGCCACCCGCGCGCCCGTCGAATCCAGGATTTCCCCTCGCAGCGATCCCCGCGAATTCTGGGCGCATACCGGCGTCAGGAGGACGACAGTTGAGATCAACCAGGCCGCCACTTTTTTAAACAAAGGGTCTACTCGCTTTCGAGAAGCCAAGCAGGAACGGCACAAGGGATGTGCCGAAATTGGCCATATTATCAACAACCGCAAACATTCAAGTCTACTATCATGTGGGGACAGCCGCCTTCGGCTGTCCGTCGAGCGCAGCTCGACCGGTCTTACTCGCCATGCCCTCGCTCTAGTCTGACCAGCGCTGCGGTTTCCGGTTCCACCGATGCTTCTTCAACTCCGCGAGTAGCCCCTGGTCCAAAGGCCCAGCGTCGCTTGCAGCAATGTTCTGCCGCACATGATCACCTTTCCGCATCCCGGGAATGGTTATACTCACCGCCGGATGCGACAAGATGAACCGCAGCGCCATCTCCGGCAACGACATCCCAGGAGGCAGAATCTTCTTCAACTTCTCCACCCGTTCGATTGTCCTGGGCAGATTCTCCGGACCAAAATATCCCGCCCGCCAGTCACCTTTCGGAAAGCGCGTCTCCAGCGTCATCTTCCCGCCGAGGCTGCCTTCATCAAAGGGCACCCGAGCGATCACGCCGACATTGAGTTCCTGGCAAACTGGGAACAGTTCATCCTCCGGCGCCTGATCAAAGATGTTGTAAATGACCTGCACCACGTCCACCAACCCCGTCCGCAGAGCTTTGAGCCCGTTCTCGGGTTCCCAACGATTGATGCTCAGCCCAAAGAACCTGATCCACCCATCCTTTTTAAGCTTTTCGACCGTCGATCGAAACTCCGGCTCATCGGCCCAGCTGTCGTCCCAAACGTGAAACTGCAAAACATCAATGCTCTCGACGCGGAGTTTCTTTCGGATCAAATCCCCATACTTGAAAACATGCTCGGCGGGAAAGACGTCGCGGTACTTGTATTCCGACAAGGCCGGCCAGCGATCATTGGCCGGAGGTATCTTCGATGCCGCATACAGCCGCTTGCCGGAATTCTCCTGCATGGCCTCGCCCAGCAGCCCATCACTCTTTCCGCCGCCGTAAGCCCATGCCGTGTCGAAAAAGTTGCAGCCGAGGTCGATGGCCATCTGCATCGATGACCGAGACTCTTTGTCGTCCGACCCAGTCCACCCGCTCATACCCCAAAGCCCATCCCCCATTTCGCTGACTTCGAAGTCCGTCCGTCCCAGCTTGCGATATTTCATGATCAAGTCCTATTAGAGATTTACGAGTAAAGAGCCGCCCGTCAAACACATCAAATCCCAAGGGTGCCCCACCCTTGTCGCGTTTTATGCGACAGGGTGGGGATTTTGACTTCAGGTTTGCATCCCTGCACCGACTAGGATTCCAAAATCACCATCCGTTTTTTTAATACCTGTCATCAAAATTATTGTGCCTGCAGCGAGCACTCCGAGGTGTTTAATAAAGCTAGATCATAAAAGTAAAGGAGTCTCGCATGAAATCGAACCTCCCTTATACTCCAACGCCGGGCAAAAGCGTTCCACCCGCGAGCGAAGAGCGGCTTCCACCACCCTCCCGCTTCATCGATGAAAAGATCTCCGATGAATCGGGAACGGAAACGGAAGCCGATAGCGCCCTCAAGCCCGCCGGGCTTAACAACCCCTTCTGGAATTAGTTCGAATCAGCGCCGGTCACAGACGGCCGGCGCTGTATTTCCCTCAAAAATTAGCGAAGAATCGGCAGGCAGAGGCATGGCCGAATGGCGAAATCCAGCCCCGCCATCCTTTCCAGCGCCGGATGCAGCTGCGAGTCATGGCACGGCTCTAAGGTGATCACAAACGGAAGAGAAGCCTTCTCAAATCCCGGCTTCTGCAGCAGGGAATCGATGTTGAGGTGGTGATCAGCCAGAATCTGCGCCAGCCGCGCCACAATCCCAGGCTGATCCCGAACAAAGAATCGAAGATACCAGGGCGTCTCAAAATCACTGCTGATCCTCGGCGTAGAGACGTTGCCTGCTACGTCTCTCATGCCACCAGCAAGCCCCTGCGCCACAAACAGGACGTCCGAAACGACAGCCACCGCCGTAGGATCACCACCGGCACCCGCACCCAGGAAAGCCATATCCCCGCCATACTGCCCCGATGTGAGGACTAAATTGAGGTTTCTCTGCACGCGCCCGAAAGGCGAGTCCGATGGAACCAGGCAGGGGCCCACATCCGCGAACAAAGTGCCTTCCTTCAAGTCAGCCCGCGAAATCTGCCGGATCGTGCAGCCCAGGTCCGCGGCATAGTCGAAATCGACGGCATCCACAGCCCGAATCGTCCGCGCGCGAATCGATTCGGGCTCCACCCGAGTGCGCAATCCCGCCAGCGCCAGGATCGCCAGCTTGGCCCTGGCATCACCGCCGTCAAGATCTTCCGACGCATCGGCCTCGGCGTAGCCGCGAGCCTGCGCCTCTTCCAGCGCCTCGCTGAACGGGACCCTCGCATTCTCGATCCGGCTCAGGATGTAATTGCAGGTTCCGTTCAAAATCCCGGCGATGCCGTGCAGTCGGTCTCCACACAGCCCCGTGCGCAACGCCGGGATCACCGGAACGCCTCCGGCGACCGAGGCGCCAAACTCAAGCTGACATCCTTTACTAGCGGCCAATTGCAGCAAATCGGGCCCGCAGCGTGCGATCAGCTGCTTGTTTGCCGTAACCACGGACTTGCCGGATTCAAGTGCTCTGCGCAGGATCTGTTCCGCGGGATTCAGCCCCCCGATGAGTTCGATCACGATGTCCACGTCAGACTTCAGCACCATCTCGATGTCATCGGTCCAAACCACATTCGCCGGAACCCAGTCCTGCTTCTTCCTCTGAACATTGCGATTGCACATATGAGTCAGCCGAAGGGATGTATTTCCGCTCTCGCACAGGATCTTCGCCACCGAGCGGCCGACCGTCCCAAAGCCAATCAGAGCGATTCTGCAGACTGCCGCACCTTGCTTTTCGACCGCTGTCATTGCCGGTTCTGACGTCTGCTTCGCCAAGGCATCCTTCTCGCCGCTTAAGTTGAATCCATCATCATACGTGTGCGCGGCTGTTCCCGAAAACTGCAAAAACGAACTGCCCGACTCGTGACGGTGTTAACGAACCGGAGTCTGAACTGCAACGCAGGAATGCTGATCCCCTTGCCCTTCAACTATGATCGCAGCCGACATGCGTGACCTCCGCTCTTACTGCACCCGAGTGCCACTCAGTCTGGTGCTGGTGCTTACCGCAGGCTGCAGAAAGAGCGGTAACGCGACGCCCTCTGATCATCCACGTCTCACGGCAAAGGTCACGCTGAGTGACATCACCTTCCGCAGCGCCGCGCTGGGCCGGGACATGGAATACAGAGTTGTCTCTCCCTTGGAGACATCTGGCCGGAAACTGCCAGTGGTCTACCTGCTGCACGGCGGTGGCGGAGGATTTCGCGACTGGTCAAACTACTCCGATGTGGCGGGTTTCGCGGAGTCAGGCATACTCTTTGTCATGCCGGAGGGCGAATCCTCTTATTACACCAACGCCGTCGATCCGCCACAGGATCGATTCGAAGACTACATCGCGCATGATCTGATTTTCGACGTAGAAAGCAGGTTTCCCGTGGCCGCCGGCCGCGTAAACCGCGCCATCATTGGCATCTCCATGGGTGGTTTCGGAGCGGTGAAGATCGCATTGCGCCATCCTGACCTCTTTGCTTTTGTCGCTGGCCTGAGTTCCGCGATCGACGTTCCTCGACGAGCCTTTTCCATCAAGCGCCTCCAACAATCGCGTCACTACAATTCTATCTTTGGACCAACGGGAAGCCAGACCCGGCGTGACAACGATCCTTTCGTCTTGGTCCGTACTGCAAATCCCGAAGCCGCGCCATACTTCTTCCTCACCTGCGGAGAGCAAGAGGGACTTCTACCCGCAAACCGGGAGTTTACCGCTCTTCTGACGCAACGCCACTTCAGGTTCGAATTTCACACCGTCCGCGGAGGTCACGACTGGAACCAGTGGAATGCCTGGTTGCCAGCCGTCTTTCGGAGCCTGTCAGAGCAATCGAGGTCGCACTGACGAAACTACGGTAAGCGAGGGTGTAACAGTCGAGGAAAGATTCCCAGATAGCGCGGCTGGAAAAGGTACATGTCCAGCGCAAAAAATGCCGTGGTCAATGCAAACGTAAGCACAAGTTTTGCGGCATCACTCCAGGACTTGTCCCGCAACCGGAGATAACCCCAAACACAGCCAACGATCACCGCGAAGTTCGACAGCCACGCCGGGATCGCGATGATCAAGTCCGGCCGCTGAAGATGTCCTGTCTGAATCCACTCCGCAAACCGCTGCAGTCCGTTGTAGAGGAAGGTAGTGGCAAAGATGTTCGTATAGTCCCACAACCCTGCAGCCGAGATTCCGATGAAGTATCCCCATCGGCTTCGACGAAAGCTCAACACAATTGTGGCGAGGTACATCCAAGCCTGAAAGAAATGAAGCCAGCGAATGTCAGCCTCCCAATAGGCCGAGACGCCCAGGACCACAATAAAAAAGAACGCTCCAACCAGAATCAGCCACTGCGGTGCGTTGGACTCCCGACTCGCGCTTTTCATGACCAATGGGTACGCGCCTACCCATCGATAAGTTCCCTCTGCGCCGACTGTTTTCCAGCACTCGGCCCAGCGGGCGGCATCGCCGGCGAACTCCGCATCAAAGTTGGTAATATGGAGCCTGCCTGCTGCGAGTGTAATCACGGCGGGACCATCGCGGACATGCTCTTTCTCAAGCCCTGTCGTTGACGGGTAGGTTCGAGCGCTCGCGTCCGCAGCCCGGCAGCGGGAGGAGAATGAATGATTCGAAAGCTCGCCACGATTCCCGGACTCCGCTTTCTTGCAATTTTAATAGCCGTTCCGATGGGAATCGCAGTCGTCCACGCCCAACAGCCTTCCGCGCAGCAACCACCCGCGGCCCAACCTCAGACCCAACAGCAGCCGGATCAGTCGGGCAGCCAGGAAGCTTCTCCCGAGGAGATCGCCCGGCCCCGAAAAAAGCCCCTCGACTATAAGAAATGGAGCTTCAACGTTGGCGGCGGAGCGAGTCTCCCCTACGGCACTACGGATACTTATGTGCGCGGCGGAGGTGGTGTCGCCGCGGCGGGAGTCGCCCGCAATTACAGCAAGTATTTCGGACTTCGCCTCGACTTCCAGTTCGATAACTTGCCGCTGCGTACTTCTGCGCTGGAGTTGGCCCAGGCCCCTGGCGCAACCGCTCACGCGTACTCGCTGATGCTGGATCCGATCATTAACATTCCGGTGTCCAAGAATTGGGGTGGTTACCTGGTATTCGGTCCGTCGTTCGTGCATCGCTCCGGCAAGCTCGATTCCTCGTCGGCGATTCCGGGTTCGGCGTGCAACGGATTCTTCACCTGGTGGGGGCACTGCTTCGACAGCAGTCTCCCGATCAACGGCAACTTCCTCCACTCCAGCCAGAACGAGTTCGGCTACAACTTTGGTGGCGGCATCACCCGCAAGATTCGCCCCAACATGGACTTTTACGCCGAATTCCGCTACCTGCACGGCAAGCACAACAACATCACGACCGATCTGCGGCCCCTCACGATCGGCATCCGCTGGTGATCAAGCGATTGCGCTCTGTCGTGATTCGTGCGCAATCAAACCGGAAGGGCGCGCATTTCAACCAGCCGTCGGAAGAACTCTAGACCCGGTCTAAAAAGACTTTCAGACCAGCTTTGAACGGGCGCGGCTTCCTGCCGCGCCGTTCAACGGCACCAGAGACGCGGGCTCAAGCCCTGAGGGAAAACACGCGATCCCCAGTCCTGAGTTATCAACGTAGCTGTGTTTAATAGGGAACGCAGACAAACGCAATCAAAAATCCAGCCGCAAAGCGCCAGGACGTGAAAACCCTGCACGGCAGAGACTGTGTGAGAACTCGATTCACGGATTTGCAGTGGAACACGACCGGCGATTCCTAGCCGCGAAGCGGCGCAAGCCGTGGGTAAAAGTGGAAAGTGATCCAGCCCCGAAGGGGGCGAAAGACCAGTTCTCACGCACACTCGGCGGTGCCGGGAAAGCGGTACAAAAATGTTGCAGAGTCCTGCGAAAGTTTACGCCGCCTGCGACACCGGCTTCTCCTGCAACAACAACTCCGACGCCTGCACCCGCCGATCCGAATGAAACCACTTCTGCACGATGTTGTCGCACAGAAAATTAGCCAGCGAAAGGAAGCTCATTCCCTGATGATGCACCATCCACGACCGGACCAACTCAAAGCGCCTTCCGCCAAAACGGCGTCGGGAAACCGTATAGTCGGCTGACTCACAGAATCCATAGTGGCCAAACCATCCCAGCGAATCCATGCGATGCAGGTTGGCCAGAGATGCCTTGCGGTCCACATTCAACGCGAGGAACGTGGAATATGGCGAGATGATCAGCGGGTCCGTTTCATGTTTCTTCAATGCCAGGCTGGGCACGCCGAACGCCTCATAGTGATAGTCCCCGGCTTCATTCCGCCTCGCGCACGCGGATTCCGAAATGCCCCACGGAACGCCCTTGAGCGCTGCGTATTCCTGCTGTGATCGCACGGCAGCCACCGAGGCGCGATGCAACAATGTATTGCGATAGCTCCGCATCCAGATCGAAGGCATCAGGTACTCGAACATCGTCCCGGTCCAGGAAAGCACTACGGGGCGTCCGTGATCGGTTGTAACCGGACGGCGCAGCCGGAACCAGCAATCCTGCGGGATGTCGTCCTTCGCAATTCCAACAAACACGGCCGTGCGGGGCTCCGTCGCCAGCAAATCGTAGTAGTAGGGTTGCAGTACCTTGGTCTCAGTATCAAACCCTACCGATACAAGCAAACGCGGCTTGTCCACCATGAATGAAAAATCCATGGCATCCGCCAATTCGTGGGCGTGCTGTCCGATCTGCTTCAACACATCGATCAACTGCAACGTATTCTTCCGCGCCTCAGCCAGTTCGCCCAGGAAGCGCTCGCCGAGCACGCCGTTTCCATTGTTGGAGCCCTTCATCACATCATCCAGACGCAGCTCGAATTCCGAAATCAGGTCAGGCAATCGCTCCAGCGGTACATCGTCGACCCTCTTGTCGCCCAGAGCTTTGCTGGCCAGTTCCGAGAACTCGGGCAACATCCACGGCATGTAAGCCGTGATCAATCGGTGGGCCTCTTGCACGCGCAAGTGCGCCTGCTCCCGGAACCATGCAACGTCCGTGGCGGATTCTTCCGCCTTGCACTTCTTCTGGTCGATCTTTTCCTCGGGGAATTCCAGCAGCGCCGTCAGCCACCGTCGGCGCTCGATCTGATCTTCAAAACGTGCCAGCTCTCGCTTCTTAAATGCACCGAGGCTGACGAGAACGCGAAGGTAATCGCGCAGTCCTGCCGCGTGCGCCTCCGCGAGCAACGGACGCCGCAGGCAATCGCGGAATCCCTGCCTCAAAGTCCACAGAGAAGCCACCAGATTCCCGCTGTCCACCGATGACACGAAGAAAGGCGGCTTTGCCTCCAGCGTCCGAGTGTCGTACCAATTCAGCAGGTGCCCGCGATACTTGCGCATTCCGTCCACAGTGTCCAACGTTTTCTGCGTCAGGTCCACCATCTCGGGCAGCGTGATATAGCCCAGTTCATTGGCCACCTGCCTCGCGTTCAGAAGCAGTCCGACATTCGTTGGCGAAATGCTCGTGGCCAGCTTCAGCGGCTCCTCCTGGACGTTATCGGGCACTAGCCAGTTCTGTTCTTCGTTCGATAGATCCGCAAAATAGCGCCAGATGTAGACAGCAGACTTGCGCAGCAGCCGTTCATCGCTTCGAGTCATTTCCGGTGGAGGTTCTACCGGGCTGTTGTTCAGCCACACTGCCAAAGGCTTGCTGCAGGCCCATAGAGCAAGAATGGGTGATGCGGCCAGCAGCGCATGCGGTCGCGTGATCCACAGGGCAACACCCAGCGCCGCCGCGAGGAAGGGCATCCAATCGATGTATCGATCGATGGCCGTTCGCTTGTGGCCCAGTTCCGCCTCAGCCGCGGTCTCCCATTCCAACAATCTTTGCCGTGTGACCAACCCCCGCACCAGAGCGCGCGCCACAGCATCAAGCGACAGCAGCGTCTGATGTGCCAGCAGTGTCAGGGTTAGCAGCACTGTGAAGTTGCTTGTAAACAGGTTGCCGACCGCATCGCGCGCGACTCGCAGTTGCCCAGCCACTGCGGCTCGCGTCAGTCCGAACAGCAACTCCACCCACGCCGGCACAAACAAAATGCAGATCGCGGCAAACGTCCACAATACCGGATGGTTCGTCGCGAACCAGCCGTACAGGAGCAACGCAAACGTCGCCGGTTCCACCAGGCTGCGCCGCAGATTGTCGAAGATCTTCCACCGCGATACCAGCGAGATCGGGTTGGGAACCTGCGCTCCCGACTCGTCGGGCACCGTGTCGGTCAGCCATTGCACGATCTGCCAGTCGCCGCGCAGCCAGCGATGTTTGCGCCGGCTGTACGCGCTGTAGTGCGACGGATAGTCCTCAATCACCGCGATGTCGCTGGTCAGCCCCGCCCGCGCGTACGCTCCTTCGATCAGGTCATGGCTCAACAAAGAATTTCGCGGGAAGCGTCCGTACAGAACACGAATCATCGTGTCGACTTCGTAGATGCCTTTGCCGGTAAAAGATCCCTCGCCATAAAGATCCTGATACACATCGGAGATCGCTCGCGTATACGGGTCGAGCCCGGTTTCTCCCGCAAAGATGGCGGCCAGCCGCGACTGGGTGGTGCACTGCACACTGATGTCGACGCGCGGCTGCATGATCCCATATCCCGCAACCACGAGATTCTTCTCGGGATCGACAATCGCCTGATTCAGCGGATGAGCCAGCGCTCCGATCATCCGGTGCGCCGAGCCGCGGGGCAATTCCGTGTCGGAATCCAGCGTGATCACGAAGCGAATCGTCGGCAGGATCGAGAGATCCCCGATCTTCACCGGAAAGCTGTCGAACCTTCCGCGCAGCAGCTGATTCAGATCAAGCAGTTTCCCCCGCTTGCGCTCCCAGCCCATCCATCCTTTTTCGCGGGGATTGTAAACACGATGCCGGTGCAGGTGGAAGAATGTGCCGGCCTTCTTGTGGGCATAACGCTCGTTAAGCTCAGTGATCAGGTTCGAGCACACCTCCACCAGTTCGTTATCTTCAGGCGCAGGCTCTTGCGAATCGGGCAGATCTGACACGATCGCAAAGTGAATGTTCTTATCGTGATTACCGAGATAGCGCACTTCCAGCTCTTCCACGAGATGATGCACCTGCGTCTCGCTGAGCAGCAGAGTGGGAATCGCAACCAGCGTCGCACAGTGATTCGGCAACCCCTGCGAAAAATCCAGCTTCGGTAAGGTGGTCGGCGCCAGCAGGTTCGTCGTCAGATAATTCATGAGCTGCACCGCCGCCTGTGAGCTCGGCAGCAGCAGCATCAGCATCGAAACAAGTACCGTCGGCAGCGGCGTCTCCGGTGTCGTGAGCAGCCACAACACCCCGCTGACGATCACGAATGTGAGAACGGCAATCCCTACCAGCAGGAACTCATCTGGATGGGCGCGCAGCCAATGTCGAATGGCTTCTCCGAACGTGCGGTGGTACCCGACTCTCTGGCAGAGAAGGTCGTCTCCGTCGCCCACCAGATAGTAGCCAATGTGAGATTCGCGCTGCGCGATTCGTGGGTCGCTTGCCCCTCGTTTCTGCGCCCCCTTCGCCAATGTCAGAGCCGCCTCGGCTACTTCCATTTCTGTCTGGTCCGAATGCCGCGCAATCTGCGCCACTCGCTCCCGGTACCAGTTGCGGCTTTCAAAATCCATCGCTGCATAAGCTCCGGCGGGATCGCGCCGCAGCATTTCGTCGAACGGAATCAGGGATTCCAGATCCTCTTTCCACGACGCCTGAAGCACATGCTCGAAGGCGCGAACATATGGCGCGATGCCTGGCGCGCTGCCCGCTGCTGTGTGCCTCTCAAGGCTCTCTGCCAGATCGAGACCACCCTGGGTAATGCGCTCGAGCAGAATCAGTTTCAGCGCCGGCACCAGCGACCCGATCTCGTGAAACTGCAGCGGCACTGACTCTTCAAAAGCCATGCAGAACGCGGTGAATTCGCTCTTGGAGAACGTCGCCTCCATCTGATCGAGGAAGGCCTGTGCGATTACGAGTACGCGTGGCAGGATGTCCGATTTGTTCGAGACAACAGGCAGGTTCGCACCGCCGAGTTCGCCGCTAACCGTCCGCGCTCCCCCTAACAGCATGCGGATCGTGCCTCGCAGCACAATCACATCTTCCAAATCCGACGCACCCTCGAATCCCGCATCCACCCGATCCGATAAGGTGGTGAGTTGCAGCAGCAGTGCCTGGCACCGATTGGAGAGTGTTTCCGACGAATCCCGGTCCGGCAGCCACGTCAGGTTGGCAGCCAGCTCCGTCGCGGCGTTTCGGACAGGCAGCACCTCTTCTTCATTGCGAGCGCTCAGAAACTTCCGCTCTTCGCTTCCGAGGATGCCTTCCGTCTCAGTATGTAGCCCCATGCTTTATGAACCCATCTTTCACGAATCCGTGAATTACCGGTAACTGGCAGCCTGCAATTCGAACATCTCGGCGTAGCGGCCGCCCAAGCTCGTCAGAGTGTCGTGGTCTCCTTCTTCCGCAATGCGCCCGTTCTCGAGCACCACGATCCGGTCAGCCATGCGTACCGTCGAAAACCGGTGAGAGATGAACAGGGCCATCTTCTCGGTTGTCAATTCGGCAAACCGCTTGAACACCTCGTACTCGCTGCGTGCATCCAAAGCCGACGTCGGCTCGTCCAGGATCAGAACCTGCGCATCCCGCAGATAAGCGCGCGCCAGAGCCACCTTCTGCCACTCGCCGCCTGAAAGATCTACGCCGCCATCGAACCGCCGGCCCAGCATCTGCTCGAGTCCCGCGGGAAGTTTCCGCAAAACATCAACCGCCATGCTCTTCCGGGCCGACTCCTGCAGCAGTTCCAGATCGTTCATCCGCTCAATACGCCCGACCGCGATGTTTTCCCTCGCGGTCATCTCATAACGCATGAAGTCCTGGAAGATTACGCCGATTTCGCTATACAAGTCCTCCAGGTCATACTCGCGCAGGTCGACTCCATCCAGCAAAACCTGGCCTTCGGCCGGATCATAAAGGCGCGTCAGCAGTTTCACGATTGTGGTCTTACCCTCACCATTCTCGCCGATCAGTGCCACGCGCTCTCCCGGCCGGAGATGAAAATTCAAGCCGTTTAGAACCAGTCGCGACGAGCCCGGATACCGGAACGACACATTGCGGAATTCGAATCCCCGCTGTATCGGACGCGGAGCCGGCAACGCATTCGGCTTCGACCGGATCGTGGGTTTCATCTCGAAGAACGCGATCAGATCTGTCAGGAACAAAGCCTGGTCCGCAATCGTCGACAGTGTTGAAAACGTCTGTTGCAGTTGCGAACTCGCTTCCCGGATGGCATTGGCCAACAGCGTCAGCGTGCCGAAGCTGAACACGCCTGTCACCGTTTGCCAGACCGCGTATACGTAAGCCGTATAATAACCCGCCGTGCCGATCATCGAGAGCAACGAACCGGCGGTGAACTTCCGGCGAGCCAGAGCAACGTCTTCGCCGTACACCTGATCGGAGAGCGCCTTGAACCTCCCGGTAAGAAAGTCGCGAAGGCTGAACAGCTTCAACTCCTTTGCCGCTTCCTTGCTCCCGCCCAGCACACGCAGATAATCGAGCTGGCGCCGGATCGGTGTCTGCCGGAAATTCTTGGCATATCCCAGAAACGCGAAGTGTGTCTCTCCTACGAATGCCGGGATCACGCCCACGATCAGCAACAGTAAAAGCCATGGCGAAAACACCATGATCGAAATCGACAGCGTGATGGTCGTGATCACCTGCTGAATGAGCCGCCCGATGGCCTGGATCATGTACAGCCGGTCCGTCGCCTGTACGCGCGCCCGCTCCAGCCGGTCATAGAACACCGGATCTTCATAGGCGAGCAAGTCCAGGCTCGCCGCGTGCTCCATCACCCGCACGCTGATGTGGTTCATGTATTTGCCGGCGAGCAGTGCGTCCAGGTAATCGATCAACCGCCCCACCAGGCCCATGGAAACTGCAATCGCGAACTCTGCGGCAACCAGCCACCACAACCGGCTGCTGATCGGCTGATGTGTCGTGACGATCCGGAAAATGTTGTCGATGATGAGCTTCGAAACCCAGAACAGCGCTGGCGGCAGAAGCGAGGCGATGACTCTGGATACCAGCCCCAGAACAACCACCGTGCGCCCGGACTCCCACACGAAACGCAGCACTGTGGGTACGTTGCGCAGAGCCGAGAGCCGGTCGCGCCAACCGCTCCAAAAGTCGGGTCGATTGTTCATTCCCTGAATCTCACGGCACGGGGAGGAGTTTCGCCTCGGCACTGGAAGAGACCACCGAGGCACCCAGTCGAAAGGACGGACACCTGAACCTGGTCGAATCAGTTCAAGGCAAACAGAGCCAGCTCCCCAAACGGCATTTGGATGAGGAAAATGCCCTAACGGTTGGTCTGCAAGGGGTCTGCGGTCTTACACCTACTGGCCCGTCGGAGGTCTTACTCCTTCTGAAAACCTGCTCGCTCCATGCCCCGCTGGGCCTCCGGGCTCTTCATAAACGTGTCCCAAACGAACCCCGTTCGCAGATTCTCCGCCATCAGCAAAATGATCCCCGTGTCGATGCCGATTACGTCTGAATCATACCAGTTCTTCAGCGGATTGAAAGCGTTGGTGAACCCGTATTTGTTCCACGCGGAGGGGTACTTGGTGCGAATGTTCTTTAAGACGCGCAGGGTTGCGGCCGGTAGAAACGGCAGCGAACCTCCCGCCGCACTCGGCACCACCGTGCCGTCGATCGGCCCGCTCTCCGGAGGCCCGCCCCATACCACGTATCCCTGCTGGGAATCTGAGGCTGTAATGCCCCAGAGGTCGTCGCTGTAGTCGGGAAACTGCTTTCCAAGTTCGACGCAAAACCGGCGGTGGACTTCCGTGGCCGTGATGGAATTCTCAAAATAGTTGGCATATCTATCGCGCTTGCCGCGGAAATCGAACCATGCCTGCGAATACTGGTGGATGAACAGCGGAGCGAACGATCCGATATATCGCATCCCATCATATTCAAACGTGAGGCGCTTCCATGCATACCAGGTCTGCGGATCAAGCGGATGAGCGCTCGACCCCATGCCCAACAGATACATCATCATCAGTTCGCTGTAGTAGTCCCACCGTGAGGGCAGGAACCCGACTTCAGGGCTCCACCCATGCGTCAGCAACGACGTGTCCTCCGACAGCCACGTCCAATCCACTCGATTGAAGATAAGATTGGCAAGTTGCGCAACTGCGGGATGACGAAAATGCTGGCGGCAGCTAAGAACTCCGCAAAGCAGGATCGTGGTGTCCACTGACGACACTTCCGAATCGAACATCCGCTCGCCGGTTTCGGGATTCGCGAAGTGATAGAAGAACCCGCGGTGGTTGGGCAGCTTTTTCCACAGAAATCGCAGCGTGGCGAAAACGCGCTCCAGCGCTGCGCTCGCGGGAATAAACCCCCGCTGAACGCCGATGCAGAGTGCTGTAAGGCCGAATCCGGTCGCGGCAATGCTCGAGGCGCCTCCCGGCCGATTCTCTCGAACATTGCAGCGGTCCTGCACCATCCCCGTGTTCGGGCTGCCTTGCTCCCAGAAAAACAAAAAGCTGGCACTCTCCACTTCATGCAGAAATTGGTCATCTTCTGGCGATAAAGCTGGGTTGACAGGCCTGGCTGGGGTGGCAGGGCTAGCCGGGCTGGCAGCCGTTTTTTGCTGCGGATTGGTTTGTCCCAGGGCCGGCAGCACCCGTGCAAAGGGTAGAGACAGGCTTGCCCCGGCAATCTGCCGCAGAATCTCCCGTCGCGAATGCAGATGAGGTTTCGGTTGGAACATGCCTTTCTGGTTTTCGATTACGCTATTGGGAGAGAAGAGTCAAACAGTTCTTTCATCTTGCGGCCCTAACGTGTACGTTTTTTAGGGATGCAAAAACGTCCAATGCATGTTGCCTTTCCGGGTGGAAACGTTTAAGGATTATCCGTCATCATACGCAAACAAGGCAAAATCGTCCGATGACTCGGGCTCACAAAATAGAGGTTTGGATTGCCGCCGTCGTTGTTCCATTGGTCACAGTGGGTGTCTTCGCGCTGATTCGCTGGCAGAAGCAAAAGCCCGTTAGTCTGCGAGGATCGGTGATTGTCGGCGACGTAGACCCGCGTAAGCAGTTGCCCATCGGGGGAGTCCTGATCTCTGCCGATGTTCTCAATTCTTCCACCTCGAAAACCGACTCCTCCGGCTTCTTTGCCCTCACTCTCCCGAAGTCAATTCGCAGGGGACAACCCATCGTCCTGCACTATCGCCATCCCCAGTATCGGCCGCTCGACGTAAAAGATTATGTAGGAAATCAACTCTATATCGTCCATCTCGTTCCGCTCAATGACAAGCCTGTTCCGAAAGATCAACCTTCCGCCAAGCTTGCCAACGTGCGGGTGCGATATACGGAGAAGACACAAACAGAATTCAATGTTGGCAGCGCCGTAAAGACCTTCGAGGTCGAGAACAAAGGCAACATCCCCTGCCGGAAACAGCACCCCTGCTCCCCCGATGGAAAATGGAAAGCTGCCCTCGGTGCCATTACCATCGATGCCGGTGTGGGCAACGAATTTCGCGCCCCTCGCGCTTCCTGTATTGCGGGACCTTGCCCGTTCACCCGTATCGAGTCGAACCAGGTGTTGCAGGCCGGCCGCGTCCTCACTCTGACCGTTCGTGACTGGTCCGATACGGCAACCTTCCTGCTCGAGGCCGAGGTCTTTCGCCCCATGGTCAGTCAACGGGAGCACTGGTCCTACCCCGCGATTTTCGGCGAGGGCATGTCATTCACGCTGCCTGGATCCGCCGAGAGTGTCAGCATCGAAGCGGACGCAGATGGTCAAACAATTATTTTCCCCTTGGGCCCCGCACTTCAACTGAGTTGGGCAACCTGCGACATGGAAACGAATGAAGATCAAGGACGAATTTACCGCTGCACCTTAAAACCCGGCTACCGCTTTCAATAGTGATTCTGACCCACTGAGTCTCCGGAGTCAGAATTTTCCCGCAGCCAGGGAACACGAATGGGACTGTTGGAGGAAGCGCCGGTACATGATTAGCCCAGATCTAGCCGCGGAGCGGCGGTATGAGAAAGCCCGGCACGGCAGTCCCGGGAAGGAATGGGTATGAGGCGCGAGTCCCGTAGGGACGACACAGCCGTTGTCCCTAGGCTGTCGGCAATGTAAACACAAACATGCTCCCATGGTTCAATTCGCTTTCGGCACGGATCGACCCACCATGGGCCCGCATAATGTGCTTGGCAATCGCCAAGCCCAGCCCCGTCCCCCCAGACTCGCGCGATCGCGCTTTATCCACACGATAAAAACGCTCGAAGAGTCGCGGCAGGTGCTCAGAAGAGATGCCTCCGCCAAAATCTTTCACGTAGAATTCGATGCCGCGCTGCGCCGCTCGCGCTCCCAGCTCCACTCGTCCGCCGCCGCGCCCATACTTCATCGCATTGTCAATCAGGTTCGAGAAGACCTGGTGAATCGCTTCCCGGTCGGCCAGGACCTGGGGCAGCGATTCCACCGATCCGCTGCCATTGTGGGAGTCCATAATCTGCAGGTCGACCCCATGCCCGCGCGCAATCTCCCGGAAACTCTCCTCCGCATCGTGCAGAAGTTCCAGCGGAGGCACGGGCTCAGTTTCAAACCGCGTTTCCCCCGATTCCACCCGCGCCAGCGTCAACAAATCCTCCGTCAGGCGCGCCATCCGAACCGTGTTCTTGCGGATGATCTCAAGAAACTCCCGCGTCGGCGCCGAATCGTCGCGAATCGTATCCAACAGAGTTTCGGTATATCCCTGAATGGAAGTCAGCGGCGTGCGCAATTCGTGCGAGACGTTGGCGATAAAGTCGCGCCGCGTCTTTTCTACCCGCTCCGTCTCAGTCAGATCGCGCAGCACGGCAACCACCCCGCCGTCAGGCAACGGCGCGGCGGTCACATCAAACGCTCGCCCTGGAACAATCGACGTTGCGCGTGCCGTTTTCACGTCCTTGTTCGTCATGGCCGCTTTGACCGTGGCCAGAAAATCCGGATCGCGAATCGTTTCCACTACCGGCGCGTTGAGCCGCGTGTGCTGCGGAACCAGGCGGTCCATGGGCTGGTTCGCCCAGCGCACCAGTCCATCCGGGCTCACCGCAATCACCGCATCTTGCATGCTGTTGAGTAGCGTCTCCAGCTGTCGCTGGCTGGAGCGAACGGCTGCGAAGCTTACCTCAACCTGTTCCGCCGTCTTGTCAATCGCGGCCGCCACCCGCCCGATCTCATCCAGAGGAGTCTCATGCACGCGCGCACGAAGATCGCCCCTCTCGATGCGCGCCGCCACGTCGACAATTCGTTGCAGCCGCCGGGCCATCCAGATCGAAGCGCCAGCCGCAATCAGCAGGGCCATCAGAGACGCGATGGCCGAACCCCAAAACAGCTTTCGCCGCACCTGCGTTTGCACGGCCTCAATATCGGAAAGAGGATAAGCCAAGCGAACCGCGCCCCCTGAGATCGGAGCAGCGACATAGAGAAACGGAATTCCCAAGGTCGCGCTCCTTCTCTCGTTCTCCCCCGTCTGCCCCGCTAGCGCGGCCGCGAACTCCACCCGCCGAGCATGGTTCTCCATCTGTGCCGGATCCGATTCCGAATCGGCGAGAACCTTACCCGATGCGTCAATAACCGTCGCACGCGCTCCCGCCGCCAGCCCTTCCTGGGCAGCGATTTCAGCCAGCGTGTGTGTGTGATCGATTTCGACGCGGTGAGCGAACAGCAGGGTCTTCTGCTTAAGGTTGCGCTCGATCTCGGTGCGCAGAGACCCTTCCCACGCGTTGCCCAGCATCACGTCAAGAATTCCGGCCGTAGCGGCGATGACGATCAGAAAGACGGCGAGCAGCTTGAAGAAGATGCGGTTCTTCAATTTCTCCTCTACTTATTTCGGGGCTTCAAAGCGGTATCCCGCGCCGCGCACGGTCTTCAGATACCGCGGATTCTCCGGGTCCGGCTCAATCTTCTCCCGGATACGCCGCACGTACACGTCCACCGACCGTGGCGTCACGTATGCAGTGTCCCGCCAGACCGAGTCGAGCAGGTGATCGCGGCTGAACACGCGGCCCTTATGCCGGGCAAAGTAATCCAGCAGGCGGAACTCCGTGGCGGTTGTTGGCACCATGCTGCCCCGCACCATCAGCGTCATCGCCGATGGATCAATCTCAATGTCGCCCACTTTCATCGGGCTCGGCGGGAGCGGCCGCTCAAAGCGCCGCAGCACCGCCTTCACTCGCGCCACCAGTTCCCGCGGGCTGAACGGCTTGGCGATGTAATCGTCGGCCCCAAGTTCAAGTCCCAGCACGCGATCGGCTTCGCCGCTCTTGGCCGTTAGAAAGATGACCGGTACCGATGCCAGTCCTGGCGTCTGTCGGATCGTCCGACAGATCTCCAGGCCATCCTTGCCCGGCACCATGATATCGAGCACGAACAGCGCGGGACGCTGCCTTTCCGCGTCCGCCAACACGGTGGATCCCGTCGGATATACGCGCACCACAAACCCTTCATTTTCCAGATGGTGCCGCACCAGCCGCGAAATGTCAGGGTCGTCTTCCACTACGAAGATGCTCGGTTTCACAGCGATATTGTAACGAAGAGAATAGCCCGTACCTAACCGATTCCCCGGGAGCGGCAGAACATTCATCATTCTGTAACAATCCTCGTTCCGGCTTTGTCGTTCCGAACAGCCGTTTCGCCGCGAGGAATCTGCTGTCGCTTGCGCCACCGCGCTGCCGGGCGGAGAGCAGATTCCTCCCTTCGGCCAGAATGACAAACTGACTTATTCTGAATACTAGTTAGGCGATCCCACGTTTGCTACTCGCGCCGGGTGGTCAATTTTCGTTCCCGGGCCGGAGGCGTTGGAAAGGGTGACTGGCATGTGCCCCGGGATCGGAATTTCCCCAAACAGCGCTTTCGCCACGCTGATCTCCGAGACCGTCGCATTCGAGAACGTGCAGATGTAGTTCTGGATCGTGGGAAAGTCGTCCGTCAGGTAGGGAGTTCCCATCGCGAGAACCGCCGTCTTCGCGGTCGCGCGCGCAAGAATTCTGGACAATAACTTCGCAGTTGCATCCGGCAGAGACGCGGAATTCTTCTGGCCGCGTGCTACGGTCCTTGTTCGCGCGGCAGACGGAACCACGTACACGGCAACGACTACCTTTTGCGCCCGGTCTGCTGCGTTCAATACATCGTCCGATCTGTCCGCGGCGACTCGAGGATCTACATAGATTACGGTCGCATCCGGCGACCGCTTCAGGACCTGACGCTCCAGAACCCGGCCGTCCTCCGCGCGCACGTTGTCACACAGAATAATGACGAGCAGGGGAGGCTGTACTTTGGCCCGTTGATACGCAACCCGCAATCTCATGTCGGGCCGCCTGTCGGTCAAGGGAAACACTTTGCCATTGTCGCGCACAAGAGTGATGGAAGCATCCGAGATCCGCTGTCCGGCCGCAATACTCAACGGATTCCCCACCAGTCCGGGGATCGCTCCCACATCCACCACCCGATTCTTGTCGAGACCTAGCGAGGCCTTGGCACGCAAGATTTTAAGAACGGATGCATCCAGCCGTTCCTGCCCAATCTCTCCCGACCAGACGGCTTGCAACATTGCCCGGTAGCATGCATCTAGACCGTAGGGCATGGTGAGTACATCGTTTCCTGCCTTGAATGCATCTACCGCCACTCGTCCGGGATTCTTGGCGTAAAGACCAACCAGCCCCGCCATATCCATAGCATCCGTTACGACGATGCCGTTGAACCCAAGTTGGTTCTTCAGCAAACCTGTGACAACTGCGGGTGAGGTCGTAGCCACGCGGCTGCGGTCCGGGTCAAGCGCAAGCACTCTCACATGCCCAGTCATCACAGCATCGACGCCCGCAGCGATTGCCTTTTCAAACGGAGGCAGATCCACCGCCCGCAGATGCTCCAGATCGTCGGTGACGATCGGTACTCCCACGTGCGAATCGGTCGCGGTATTTCCGTGACCGGGAAAGTGCTTGGCCGTGGTCAGCATTCCATTCGCCCGCGCGCCGCGGATGTAGGCCGCCACCAGATCGCCCACCTGCTCCGGATTTGCGCCGAATGCACGGGTCCCGATAATTGGGTTGGCAGGGTTGGAATTTACGTCAGCAACCGGAAACAGGTTCCAGTGCACCCCCAGGGCCCGGCTCTCCCGCGCGGTGATGCGCCCGAACTCCTCGGCGTAAGCCAGGTTCCCGGCAGCGCCAAAAGCCATTGCGTGCGGGAACACCGTCGTTCCAAACAGATGCGCCGGCAGGACTCCCCGCTCAAAATCCCCAGCGACCAAAAGCGGTATCTTGCCCTCCAGTTGCAGCTGGTTGAGCAGTGTAACGACGTCATAGCGACGCCGGATGTCACGCGCCCGGCCTTGTGGCGGCGCCGACATGGCCACCGACCCGATGTGATATCTGCGTATGTTGTTGCAGAGTTCGAAGTAGCTGGGACTTCGCCCGTTGAAGTACTCCACCCGCAGCCGGACCATGAAGAGCTGTCCAACCTTCTCTTCCAGCGAAAGGCTCTTCAGAGTTTTCTCTGCCCAGCCATCATCGACGCGTTCAACGCGTTGCGCAGGTGCCTCTTTAGATTGTGCCCGCGGTTCAGCCGCAGACCCTAAAAGCGTGAACACCGGGAGAAGCCATGCGAGGTTACGGAGCATCGTCAGGGCACGAACATACAGCAAGGATTCTAAAGGTCACGCCCCCGAGTTGAAAACAATTTCCAATCTAAGGCACCTACACGGAAGTAACTCACGTCGACTTCAGATGTACTACTGTGTCAAACGTTTCATTTGACAAATCTGTCGGATCGCTTTACCTGCGGTTTCATCCCGGCTAATCTGTCGGCTTCTGCTATCAGCCGCACATGCGCCGGCACGCCGCGTCGCAGCGCTGGATCGCTGGCCTGGTTCAATTCCGATGGGACTTCTTCGAGCTGGCGGGTGACGTCTGCGAATGGATCGCTAGGCATAGTGGCGCAACGATTGAAGCATCGTCGGGTGTGCTACTGAAATACAGAAAAACCCGTATGCCCACCGCACCCGGGTACTGGTTGGCATCGCGTTTCCACCTGAAACCACAACCGCCAATAGAGTTATTCCCGTATTCCGTGCAAGAAAGCGACGTGGCTATATTTGCGCTCGGGATTTCGCCGGCAAACTGAATCTGGAAACAATGAAAGCGTCACATCGCCGTGTATGACATCGAGCTGATTCGCAGGCTCTGCGCTGAGATCCGTGTAGAACAGAACTCGGAGAGAGTGCACGACTTGATCGCATTGCTTCAGCCCGTCATCAAAGACGATCAGGAAGAAATGAGGTTTCGGCTGGCTTTCTTGACCTCGAAGTATGCTGCCGTCATCTCCGACGCGAAAGCGGCAGATTGAGCTTCGGCCCTGGCAAACTTTACCTGCAAACAGCGAACGGGACGATTGCAGTTTCAATCCTAAAGGCCTGAAAGTTGGCAGTTTGCTCCGGTATTTGGTTTTGGCACCACAGTTGCATCTTGAGGGAGCTACGTAGGTTTTTTAAAATTCGATTCCTTTTCAATCCGGGGGTTCAATGGCCGTGACACCCGAAGACCGCGAACAGATGAACTTGCTTTGCAAACGCATCCAGGACGAAATTGACCCGACGAGATTCGGTGGATTGGTCAACGAACTGGACCAGTTGCTGTTAACCCAGGAAGAACGCCTGAACGCCCTAAGGAAGCAGGAACGTTCCTAGCCTCAGTTGCCTCCCCCGCCTTTTCCTGCCACGCATCGTTCTTGCTGGCTAGCCCCACCTCTTTAGGCCCCGAGAGCGCCCTGCCTCAACTCATTCCTCAGCCGAAATTCTCTGCTAAACTACGCGGCCATGAAAACATCCCTCATTCGAACCCTTTGCCTGGTACTGTTCCTGACCGCTCTGGCCGCTGCTCAGGAGGTCATTCCTCTCTATCCCGGCACCCCGCCCGGCTCCTCGCCAGAGACCTATCCCGAGAAAGAATACTTCTCGCAACCCTGGAAGACGGAGGTCGTCGCTAACGTTACCAAGCCGACCCTGACCGTTTTCAAGCCTTCTCCAGAGTCGAGAAACGGTACCGCCCTCGTCATCTGCCCCGGCGGCGGTTTTATGGCGCTCTCGATCACCAGCGAAGGCACAGATGTCGCCAAGTACATGGTCGCGAGAGGCGTGACTGCCTTTGTCTTGAAGTACCGCCTCGCGCATACCGGCGAAGACGCCACTCAGGAATTTACCGCTCTGTATGCCGACAGGCAGAAATTTCATGACACGGTGGGGAAGGTCATCCCTCTGGCCATCGCTGACGGTCTGGCCGCCGTCACCTATGTCCGCCAGCACGCCTCGGAATGGGGTATTTCCCCCGACCGCGTCGGCATCATTGGATTCTCCGCTGGAGGAAGAGTCACCGCCGGAGTTGCCTTCCACTACTCGCCGGAAGGACGCCCCGCCTTCGTTGCCCCGATCTATGGAGCCGCCGAATCGAAGGATGTACCCGTTCCCGCGGACGCACCGCCGATGTTCGTCGCCGCTGCGACCGACGATTCACTCGGCCTCGCGCCGCAAAGTATTGCCTTGTACGAGAAGTGGGCCGATGCCAAGAAATCGGTCGAGTTGCACATGTACGCCAAGGGTGGCCATGGCTTCGGAATGCACAAACAGAACCTCCCCACCGATCATTGGATCGACCGGTTCGCCGAGTGGCTCGAGCTCCAAGGTTGGCTGAAGAAGTAACCCCGCCGACTCGGAACGCGCTCAATCCCGAATCCAGCCGCGAAGCCGCGAAAGAATACAGCCCACGGCGCAAGCCGTGGGTGGAAAGTAGAAAAAAGTCCAGCTCCGTAGGAGCGGAAGAAAACGTCACTCACCTGCCGTCACACTCGATAAGAGCACACAACTCAATATGAGCACTCCGCAAAAGCACACGTCCATTCCCGTCTGTCCGATGAATTGCATTCATCTGTACCCTATCGTGCATACAAACCAGATCACTTCATCGTAATGTCGGGTCGTCTCGTTCCGCACGGTTCCTCGCGAAGCCAGACAGCATTCTCGCTGTTTACGGAGCCCGAGTGGCGAAAGGTTCGGCGGGTCGTACCCACAGGATTGCTAGTCCATCTTCGAGCAGGAAAGATAGCGACGGACGAGAGGTCAGGAATTTCATTCTGTCTACCCTTCCAGAAAAAGAATGGGTCCAAATTGACTCCTCTCTGGAATTTGTGCGCCTGAGGCTTCATCAGGTGCTCCATGAAACTGGAGAGACGATCAAATCTGGATATTTCTTGAACGACGGACTTGGTTCCGTGCTAACGACTGAGCCCAATGGAAAGACCGTCGAAGTGGGCTTAATTGGGAACGAAGGATTCGTTGGCTTGCCGATCATATTCGGATTCAAGACCAGCGGGCTGAGGGTAGTCACACAGGCAGACGCGACGGCATATCGGGTTGACGCGGCCACTTTGCTCAAAATCCTCCCGCAATGCCCCGAGTTGGGAAAGCATCTTCAGCGTTTTTCGATGATGCTCGGAATGCTGTCCACCCAAATTGCCGCTTGCAATCGCCTGCATGGGGTTGTGGAGCGATTGGCAAGATGGCTGCTGATGAGTCAGGACCGGGTTGGCAGCGAAATACTTCCCCTCACCCAGGAATTCCTCGCACAGATGCTCGGTACTCGCCGGGCCAGTGTCACCGTCGCGGCGGGAACCCTGCAAAGTGCCGGACTCATCAAGGGGTCACGAGGAAGTGTAACGATTCTCAATAGAAAGCAACTGGAAAAGAGAGCCTGCAGTTGTTACGACGTGATCGAACAACAGAAGAAAAAATGGCGGGACGAGCTAAACGCTGACTAGCAAATCTCCCCTCGCCCGGGAAATCCACGAATCACCAGCCTAGGCATCGCACAGCCGCAAAGCGGCGAAAGAATGCAGCCCACGGCGCAAGCGGTGAGTCGGCTCGCAGAAGAAAGCCTAGCCCCAAGGGGGCGACAGACGGGTTCTCTCACACAGGTACGCCCGTTCAGCAATTACAGCCTGTCCTGTAAAGTAGGGCACAAGGAGCAGACCCCAAGCTCCATATTCGCCGGACAATCATGGCTAGCCTGCGAGTCTGCTGCGCGAAGGCCCACCGTTGGTTTGCCCGTCCTTAACCTTCAGTCGCCATGATGGACGAGTTCCGCTTCGTGCGGTGTGTACTCGCCTCCCTCGACAACCCCTGAGCCTTGATCAAAAGAGTGGCCTGTAACCAATCCGAGAACAAACCACCCCAGCACGATCGCACCGAACGCGAAGATCGTGTCTCCGAACATGCGCATCCATCGGAGCGTCGTCAACATCGGCGTACGTAAAAATTCCGACGACCGCGCGTACCAGGTCCCAACCTCAACGGACGCCCAGGCTTGGGCGAGACCCATCGGCAATGTACTAAGCAGAACCATCGCCGCGAGCCCGATGTTGATGGACCAGAACGCGATGGCGAGCGGACGATCCTTCCACATCAGCCCAGGACGGAGAGCGCAGGCAAAACAACATTAATCCCAGCCCCAGCATGCCGTACACCCCGAACAGAGCAGTGTGTCCATGCACTGGAGTGAGGTTCAGTCCTTGCACGTAATAAAGCGCGATCGGAGGATTGATCATGAAGCCAAACAAGCCCGCGCCCACGAAGTTCCAGAAAGCAACCGCCACGAAGAAATAGATCGGCCACTTGTAAGCGCTGATCCATGGGTTGTGCGCGCTCCCGCGGGATAGTCGGATGTTCTCCCACGCCTCAAATCCAATCAGAACCAGCGGGACCACTTCAAGAGCGCTGAAGATCGCTCCGAGCGCCAATACGTGGTTGGACGTCCCGGTGAAATAGAGGTGGTGAAATGTCCCGATGATGCCTCCGGACAGATAAATGACCGTCGAGAAGAGCACGCCCCGGGTGGCTGTCGTCATCGAGAGCAGTTTGAGCCTGGTGAGAAGGAATGCAATAACCACGGTGGCGAAGACTTCGAAGAATCCCTCAACCCAGAGATGAACCACCCACCAGCGCCAATATTCGGCCGTGATGAGAGGAGAGCGCTGGCCATACATCAGTCCCGCTGCGTAGAACAGAGGGATGGCTATGCTTGAGATCAGGAACAACATCAGCAGCGAGTAGTTCTCATCGCGGCGCGCCAAAGCAGGCCTTAACCCGCGCGACATCAGCCATAGCCAGAAGGTAAGGCCAACGAAGAGCAGGATCTGCCAGACTCGGCCCAGATCGACGTATTCGTATCCTTGCGAACCGAACCAGAACCACAGGTTGCCGAGTTTCTGCTGGATACCCAGCCACTCTCCCGCCAGCGAGCCAACCACGACGGCCACCACCGCCCACAAACAGCGCGTTGACCCCAAGGCGTTGTCCCTTCGGTTCTATGCCTTAGCAGGTAGATGTATGTATTTGTACGTACAATATTGTATATTAGAATGTTTCTGCAGGAGCATATATAAAATTTACCCGACCTCGCAACTCGTTGAATCTACTCACACCGCAATGATGAGATTCCCAACGTCATCAACCCTAAACTTCTTTCCCGGCGGGACTACTGTCGTTGCGCTGTATTCCGTCACGATGGCGGGCCCCCCAAAGGTCTTTCGAGCGCCGAGTCCTTCGCGGGCATAGATCTTTGTCTTGACTCTGCGGCCATCAAAGGCTACTCGGGTTTCGCTCGCTGATCTCCTGCCGACCTTTCCGTTCAATGCAGCCGAGGCTGCATGTGATCGCGAGAATTTCAAGGCGGCCCGCAGGCGAAGCGTCACAATCTCGATCTCGCGTTTCGCATGCGTGTAGCCGTAGCGCCGCCGATGCTCCGCCTCGAATTCGCCTAGGAGACTCCTGGTCAGAGGAAGGTTGAGTTCGTATCCCTGCCCGCGGTAGCGCAAATCAACTGTACGATTCAAACGAGGCGTACCATCCCAGCCTTCGCGGGCAAAATCTTGCGCTGACGCCTGCTCCAGCGCAGAAAATTCACGATTCAATTTCGCCAGCGGGATTTCCCGCGACACGCGCCACAGCACCGTGCGTGAGTAATCCTTCACGACGTCGCTCCACAGTATTCCGAGCGCTGACAGCGCGCCGGGAAACGCAGGCACAAAGACATTCGGAATGCTCAGAGCACCCGCCAAGGCACAGGCATGCAATCCACCCGCGCCACCGAATGCCACCAGGGTGAAACGGCGGGGATCGCGTCCACGTTCGATCGACACCACGCGGATCGCCTTTTCCATCGTGGCATTTACCACCCGAACCACTCCCGCCGCAAACTTCTCGAGCGTCAGATTCGATCCCTGCCTGGTCAGCCACTCTTGTGTCACCCGATGCGTGCGCTCCAGATCGAGCGTAAACTCTCCGCCGAGGAATTTCGTAGGCTGCAAGCGGCCGAGCAGAAGATTGGCATCTGTCACCGTTGGTTGCAGTCCTCGACCGTAACAAATAGGCCCAGGATCAGCGCCGGCGGACTCAGGACCGACGCGCAGAACGCCAGCGGCATCAAATCGCGCGAGTGACCCGCCTCCCGCACCCACCGTGTGGATGTCGAGCATGGGCACGCTGATCGGAAGCCCCGCGATCTGCGCATCGCTGGCAGTCTTGATCGCGCCCTCCACCAGCGACACATCTGTCGAAGTACCTCCCATGTCGAAGGCGATGATATTTTCGAACCCGCTCCCACGCGCACTCGCGGCCGCTCCCACCACTCCTCCCGCGGGCCCGGAGAGCACAGTCCGCACCGGTTCCCGTGCTGCAGCCGCCAGCGCGGTAATGCCGCCAGACGATTGCATGACAAAAATCTTCGGAGCGGAAGATTTGTCAGGCGCAAGGCCACTCGGAAGTGGCGAGCCCGAAGCCTGATGTCTTCCCCCTTCCCCCTGACCCCTGAGCGCCCGCTCCATGTTCTCGAGATACCGCCGCATCACCGGCTGCAAATACGCATTGATCACAACCGTGGACGTGCGCTCGTACTCGCGGAACTCAGGCAGGACTTGGTGCGAGATCGATAACGGCACGCCGAGCGCTCTTAGCGATTCGGCGACGGCGTGCTCGTTCTTTGCATTGGCAAATGAGAACAGAAGCGAGATCGCCACCGATTCCGGATTGCCCGCTGCGACTCGCTCCTCAAGCTTCTTTAATTCGGCTGCGGTGGGCTCGGTGAGAATCTCGCCGGTTGCTGCGGTGCGCTCTTCAATTCCGAAGCGCAGATCCTTGGCGACGAGAGGCTCGATGCGATCGAAGAAGAAATCGTAGAGCTTGGGCCGCGCCTGCCGTCCAATCTCGATGGCGTCTTCGAACCCCGCGGTGGTTACCAGCGCAGTGCGCGCGCCTTTGCGTTCAAGGAGCGTATTCGTGCCAACCGTAGTGCCATGAAGAAGAATGAACTCTGAATCAGCAGCGATGGTTCGGATCGCGTCGACGATTGCGCGTGACGGATCCGCGGGGGTCGAGAACACCTTGAGCATCCGCAAGCTGCGCGTGGAACGATCAACCCACACGCAGTCGGTGAACGTCCCCCCGGTGTCGATTGCAATACGCAGAGGTTCAGAGCGGCGCGCCATGGTTGCGGAAAACTAGACTAACATCCGCAAGCGAGGAAACCCATTCAGAGATCGTCACGCAACCTGCGCCGACGACTTTGCCTTCGCTGGCGTGGCTGACACGACGGGTCGGGCCGTCGTGCGCTCGCCTTGGCGGATCAGCATAATGGCGCCAAGAATCGCCACCGAGGCAATCGCCACACGGGCGGTCAATGGCTCGGACGCGAGCAGCCATCCCAGCAGCACCGCGACCACAGGATTCGCGTAAGTGTGCGTCGCCACCACTGCCGGAGGAACCCGCTGCAGGAGCCACGTGTACGCGGTGAAGGCCACAATCGATCCGAACACGATCAGATATCCCAATCCAAAAATGGACTTCAGAGAGACCGCAGACCAGCGCAGCCCGCGAAACTCACCCGTGATTCCCGCGGTTGCCAGCAGCATGACGGCGCCACATACGAGTGGCACCGCGGTACGCGCCAGCGCATCGGTCGGCAGCCTCAGTTTGGGAGAGATCACCACGCCGGCCGACCACGACAGCGATCCCAACAACACAGCGAGCAAGCCAATCAGGCTCGCATTTTTTGCAGATACCTCTGCGCCGGTAAGAATCGCGACACCCACGACGCCAAAAGCCAAGCCCAGCGCGCTGATCCGGCTGATCCTCTGCTGCCCGCTCAACCACGCGAGCACGAGGATGAACATCGGCTCGGTCGCGATCAGCAACGCCGCCAGGCCTGACGCGACGTGCTGTTCCGCCCAATGCAGCGTGCCATGTCCCACAAAAAAGAAGAGCGCGCCCAGCACGAGGCCCGCAACCCAGTGCTCGCGACGCGGACGATATCCGCGCGCGCAAGCCCACGCCAGCAGGACTCCGCCAGCGATCGTGTGGCGAATGCCTGCGGCGACCAGCGGAGGAATAGTCTCGACCGCGTAGCGAATCGCCAGGTACGTCGATCCCCACACGAGGTAGATGGCCGCGAAGGCCAGCGCGAGTTTGATGGATTCGCCTCGCGGGAGTCGGATCGATGGTGTGGTTGGTTTGGACACGATCACAGGCCTGCCTCCTATATTAATGAGCTTCGTGTTCTTGAGTTCGCGGCTTGGAACCAGGGCCAAGACTCGGGAGGGTTGGTCACGGAACATAAACTAACCTCCAAAAGCGCGTTCATAAGTTAGTTTCAGGTTAGCTCGCAACAACTAACTTGTCAAGTGCATTTCAATGGTTAGATAATGGGATCAGACTGGGAGGGTGAGATCTATACACACAATCTAAAAAGAAGAAGACCGCCGCGTTTTGAATTAACGGGCGGGGCAGTGTGTCTCGATTTCGTGAACACGCTGGATGACCGCTTCTCGGCAGAGCCCAAGGAGTTGCTGAAGCATTATGTCGATCTGGCGCGGTTCGGTGAAGACACAGGCATCCTCGGTGACGCGCAAGTGGACCGACTCATGACGCGCAGCGTGCAGCGGCCAGAGGAAGCGCAGCGTGCGCTCGCCTCGGCGGTTCAGCTGCGGGAAGCGATCAGTGAAATCTTTTATGCACTCGCCAGGAAGAAACCTGTGCCCGCGGCCGCCCTGGTGATTTTGAACCAGCATGTGCAGGAGGGAGCGCAACATCTGAAGCTAGCGGCGGGCAGGCAGCATTTTGAATGGAAATTCGAATCGGACTCGTACGATCTGTTTGCGCCGTTGTGGCCGATCGCACGTGACGCGGCTGAACTGCTGGCGTCAGAGCGGTTGGAGTATGTGCGCGCGTGCGCGTCGAAAGCGTGCGAGTGGCTCTTTCTGGATGAGAGCAAGAACCATCGGCGGCGCTGGTGTGACATGACCAAGTGTGGGAATCGGGCGAAGGTGAGGAGGTTCTATACGAGGAGGCAGAAAGCGGTGGGCTGATCTCAGGAACTCACAAAAGTTGAACAGGCTCTCTGCCAATGAACTTTTATGAGGTGACTACTCCGGTGGACGAATCAGCGCACCGGTCCGCCAGGTTAGCGATTCGCTGAGGGAATACTCCGAAAGGGCACAGCCGCCCACGCTGCTTGCACCTCGGGAATTCCCATCCACAACATCAAAGCCTCTTGCTGTCGTACGGTCCCTCACGGCGGCTTCGCCGCCGTTCAGGATGACATCGGCGGTGGGGGGGGAGTCATCCGAATCGGGAGGCGCATGAGTTCATTCGACGGTCAGACCACCCGCCCACTTTACCGCTTGCGGGGAGAGGGGATTCGCTTGTCGATGAAGGGCTAACAGTTTTTTTACAGGCCGGACTCTTTAAATGTGAGCAAGAATGTAGACAAAGTGGCCGCGCGAACGTAATGTCGAGACAATCTCTAAAACCCTCCGCGACGTGGGTGAGGTTCCAAATGGAAATGTCTTCTATTCGTACTGCCCACTGCTGCTGGATTTGCGGAAAGCCGGTCGTGTTAGAGAATTGCAAAGTGGATGAACACGGCCTTCCCGTGCATGAAGAGTGCTACGTTGCCAGGGTGGCATTAAATAGCATGCGACCACAATCCAACGAGGTTAACGCTGTCGAAGTGCGTAAAACAATTGCGCGCCTGGCGTGAGTAAACGAGTCCAGTCCACTCGCCGGAGATTTCCGGGAGGCTCGCAAAATGACCTCCGAAGAACGCAAGAGATTGAACACGCTCTGCAAGCGTATTAAAGACGAGCAAGATCCGAGAGTCTTTAGCATGCTGCTAAAGGAGCTGGATGAAATGCTCGACGCAACGTGGGAACCATCTCCTCCTCCTCCTCTGCGCCCAAAGACGAAAGGGAAAGCGGCGTCAGGGAAATGATTTCGAGAGAGCCGACCATGATCGCCATCTGATAATCCGAACTGTCTATCAATCTCCTGCGCGACAAGGGTGGGGCACAACGAGCCTGTCTGCAGTGCGCACCCTGAGTCTGGGTCGATGACGAGTGTTGTTGGTTCACGGAGTCAAGCCCTGTCCGGCGGCCGCAAACCCCGACCACCCATCCCACGTCCAAATGCTTCGAGTACGCTCCACGGTGCTAAACTTTGATTCCAGCCGGGCGCAAAGCGTGTTCATAACGCACGTACCCCTGGGTTGGAGGAACTCGTGTCTCGCGAACTCACGACTTCAGAACTGGAAGCCTTCCCCGCACTCGAATGGCCCGATATCGCGCCACGCCTGACTCCCGGGTTGCGCGGTTCTCTGGAGCGGGTCCTCGAAACGCAAAACGGCGCAGATCTGTCGCTGGAAGAGTCTTATGCACTGGCCAACGCCGAAGGCGATGATCTCCTGGGCCTGCTGGTCGCGGCGAACATGTTGCGGGCGGAACTCGCCGGCAACATCGTGACCTACGTTGTGAACCGCAACATGAACTTCACGAACATCTGTTTCGTGGGATGCAAGTTCTGCGCGTTCAGCCGAGGGCCCCGCGAGGCCGATGCTTACTTCCACAGTCTGGATGACATGGCCCGGAAGGCGGTCGAGGCGTGGCAACTCGGCGCCACTGAGGTCTGCATACAGGGTGGGCTTCCCCGCAATCTTCCCATGTTCTACTACCGCGACATTCTTCGCGCCGTGAAGGATGCTGTTCCGCAGATGCACATTCATGCCTTCTCGCCGATGGAGATCGTATACGGAGTGGAACTCACCGGCATGCCAATGGCCGATTATCTGTCCATGCTTCGCGACAACGGCCTCGGAACGCTGCCGGGCACGGCCGCCGAAATCCTCGATGACGAAATTCGCCACATCCTCTCGGCGAACAAGCTTTCGACCGCGCAATGGGTCGAGGTCATTCGCACGGCGCACCGCTGCGGGATCCGCACAACTTCCACCATGATGTACGGACACACCGAAACCCCCGCGCACTGGGTACGCCAGATGCGCCTTTTGCGCGAAATTCAAGGGGACACCGGAGGCTTCACGGAATTCGTCCCGCTTGGCTTTGTCCATCAGAACACGATCCTCTTTCATCAGGGACTGGCGCGCACCGGGCCGACGCTGGCGGAGCATCTCAAGGTTCACGCGTTGGCGCGTATACTGCTTGCCGGATCGATCAACAATCTTCAGGTTTCCTGGGTGAAGCTAAACCGCCGGCTTTCGCAACTCTGTCTGCATGCGGGCGCAAATGACTACGGCGGCACGCTGATGGAAGAAAACATCTCGCGCGAGGCGGGAGCCACAGCCGGTCAATACACCAGCCCGGAAGATTTCCGGAGCCTGATTCTTGAGATCGGACGCATTCCTGCCGAGCGCAACACCACTTACTCGCGCATCAACATCAAGCTGCCGCTCGACGAACTCACCGCGGAACAGGCGCTCGAGGCTGAGTTTGCATGAGCTCTGAGCCCCGAACTTCCATTCGCCCCATTGCGATCATTGGCGGGACTGGCCCGGCGGGAATGGGTCTGGCGCTGCGTTGGGCGCGCGCCGGAGAGACCATCATTATTGGCTCACGCGACGAGCAGCGCGCCCAAGCGGCGGCCGCAGCCATTCAGCTCAAAGCAGGAAGTCAGGCCAACGTTGCGGGCATGGAGAACAGCTTGGCTTGCGCTGCGGCCGACATCCTGATGTTGACTGTTCCTTTCGAGGGTCAAGCGGCGCTGCTGAAGCAACTCAAAAACTCCATCACGGAGGGCAGCATCCTGATCGACGCCACCGTACCGTTGGCATCTGCCGTTGGTGGCAGAGCCTCGCGCCCGCTGGGAGTCTGGCAAGGCTCGGCCGCGCAGCAAACGGCGGAATTGGTCCCGAAGGAAGTGAGCGTGGTCGCCGCGTTTCACAACCTGTCGGCGGACCTGCTCAATGGCGATGATCCTCTCGAATGTGATGTCGTTGTCTGCAGTGATGATCCTGACGCGGCACAACTCACCCGCGAACTGGCAGCGAAGATTCCGGGAGTGCGTGCCGTGGATGGTGGCAGGTTGGAAAACGCGCGCATCGTCGAACAAGTCACCGCGTTGCTGATCGGTCTGAACATCCGCCACAAAGGACACGCTGGAATCCGCATTACAGGTCTGCCCCCTGCAGCGTATCGCTGACCGCCTTGAGGAGCCTTTCGGTTGAGTGAAAACAACCTGATCGATGCCGCGCGCCAGTATCACAGCGGGACCAAGCACTCGCATCTAAGCGTGCGATTGCATCCGCACGCTCTCGACTGGGAGAACAAACCGCTCCTGTTCAAGATCTATCCCACGCTGGAAGTCACGCGTTTGCCTCGCGACTTTCAGGATACGGGCAAGCCGGCGTTGTCAGCGATCGCGGCAGGCGGCATCGAGCCAAAGGGCGAAGCCGTGCCTGACCTCGAAACGCTTGCGCAAGTGCTGTTTTTCTCTGCCGGCGTAACAAGAAGCAGGAAGCATGCGGAGGGAGAAACGTTTTTTCGTGCCGCAGCCTGCACCGGGGCACTCTACGAAATCGAACTTTACGTGGTGTGCACCGACCTACGATCGAAAATTCAGCTTTCCGGGAGTTCTCCCGCATTGCCCGCCGGGGTTTATCACTTCGGGGCCGCCGAGTTTGGGCTGCGCCAGCTTCGAGCGGGAGACTATCGACAAGCGATCGTCGCTGCCACCGGCGACGATACGGCCGTAGCCCACGCCCCTATCATCATCATCTGTACAGGGACGTATTGGCGTAACGCGTGGAAATATCGGTCCCGCACCTACCGTCATTTCGGCTGGGACAATGGCACGATCCTCGCCAACTCTCTCGCGATCTCGGCTGCTATGGGTCTCCCGGCGCGTGTTGTCACCGGATTTATTGACTCACGAGTAAACGCTCTGCTGGACCTGGACACCAAACGCGAGGTCGCTTTCTCTCTGGTTCCGGTTGGATGGACGCAGTCGACTCCTCCTCCACCGCCCGCCGTCGAGCCGCTTAGCCTTCCCGTGGTCCCGTACTCTGCGAAGGAAGTCGACTATGCCTCGATGCGCAAGATGCACGAGGCTTCTTCTCTCGATTCGGTGGCGGAGGTGATCGAGTGGCGGGGCAGAACGCCCGGCAATGAAATGCCCCCCGCGAAAGAAACCACCTCTGCGTTGCTGTCGCTCAACGAATCGCGCATTCCGCCCGATACGATCGAACAGGTGATCTCGCGCCGGGGGTCGACCCGGCAATTCTCGCGCGATCCAATCACGCTGGCGGAACTCTCAACTATGCTCGACCGCGCCAGTCGCGGCATCCCTGCGGATTTTATCGATCCGCCCGGAAGCCATCTCAATGACCTTTACCTGATTGTGAACAACGTGGTCGGATTGCCCGCCGGGTCTTACGTGTATCACTGGGAAGAGAAATTCCTGGAACCGCTAAAGCGCGGGGAGTTCCGCGACAAGGCGGGATACCTCGGGCTCGAACAGCAAATTCCGGCGGATGCTGCCGTGGATATCTTCTTCCTGGCAAATCTGAAAAAGATCTTGGAACGCTATGGGAATCGCGGCTATCGCGCCGCGCAACTGGAAGCAGGAATTCTCGGCGGGAAACTGTATCTCGCCGCCTATGCCCAGAAGCTGGGATGCAGCGGCCTCACTTTCTACGACGACGACGTGGTGAGCTTCTTCTCGCCCCATGCGCGCGGAAAAAGCGCGATCTTTCTCATCGCGCTAGGGCGCAGCGCACAGCGTAAATCAGACTCATCGCGCCGTTAGTCCTCCTTTACCTCGACCACGGGGGTTGTCATCTCTTCCGCCGGTTCGCCTGGGGCCATGGATTGCGCCATAATCAATTGCCGAGCTTCTGCTCTGACCTTTGGCAGTTGCTGGCTGAACCACCAGGCGCCCAGGACCGAAGCCAGGCCACCGATCGCCACCGTCAAGGGCGCGCCCAAGCGATCGGACATCGCCCCGCCCAGCAGCGCTCCGACCGGAGCGAGTCCCATAAACATCATGGAATACACCGCCATAGTGCGGCCGCGCAGCGCATCCGGCACC
>Ga0210403_10000119_pt1 | contig 89645 bp, 86 predicted proteins | sample IncBWC19MmetaG_FD_150863 | JGI IMG/M metagenome (GOLD analysis project Ga0210403, IMG submission 150863) | Forest soil microbial communities from Barre Woods Harvard Forest LTER site, Petersham, Massachusetts, United States - Inc-BW-C-19-M | ecosystem: Environmental > Terrestrial > Soil >...
TTGGTGGCCACGGAAATTATCAGGTAGCATCGTGCGGGCGAGCCGTCTAACCCTTGTTTTCTTATGAATTTGAGGAGTCTCTGGCCGTTTTTATGGGGTAGGGAACTGACGGTCGGTTGCCCTGTGGTGGTTAGCCCCCTACCCCGCGAGTGGTCTTGCCTGTATAGACGAGGTCACCCTTCAATAAGTTTCCTGGTTCTCAAAAGATTTTCTTCGTCGCGGCAGGAAGGTCAACCTGCGTCCCAAGCTCCTAGTTGCCAGCGAGATCCGCAGTATCCAGATAGCGGGCGACCGACACCTTCCATTTAAACTTTTCTTGGATAGCCGCCTGCAGCGATTGCGCTGCCGCCGGTTCGCCATGTGTCAGGAAAGTCTGGCGAGGCGCTGCCGGCAGAGCCGCCAGCCAGCGCAGCAGTTCGCTCTTTCCAGCGTGCGCGGAAAACTGCCCCATTTCCACGATTTCCGCGTTGACCGCCACTTCTTGCCCGAACATATGCAGCTTCTTCGCGCCATCCTGCAACGCGCGGCCGTTGGTGCCTTGCGCCTGGAATCCTCCGAGGATCACCGCATTGCGGGCATCCGGCAGCCGCTGCAATAAGTGATGCAGCACGCGCCCGCCCGCCGCCATTCCGCTCGCGGACACGATGATGCACGGCGTCTTCACATTGTTGATCTGCTTGGACTCTTCCGCGGTCCGCGTCAGATGAAACTCGTGCACGTCCAGCGGGTCACCCTTGCCGCCGCCTTCTTCGCGGGTGAAGTCCAGATCGTGATCCTCATGGTGCTTCAAGTACAAATCGGTGGCGCTCAGCGCCATGGGGCTGTCGACGTACACCGGCAACTTGGGAATTCTCTGCTGGTTCTCCAGTTGCCTCAGGTAGTACATAAACGTTTGCGTGCGCCCGATGGCAAACGCCGGTATCACGATGGACCCGCCGCGTTTGGCCACGCGATTCACCACCGCGGCTAACAACTCCGCCGGATCGCCCGCAGCATGCTCCCGGTCGCCATACGTCGATTCGCACAGCAACACGTCCGCGCGTGACGGCGGCGTCACCGGATCGTTCAGGATCGGCTGGTCGTAGCGCCCGATGTCTCCTGAAAAGACGACCACCGTCTTCTTGCCGCCCTCGGTGATGGTCAATTCCAGGCTCGACGACCCCAAAATGTGCCCGGCATCGTAGGAGACCACGCGGAATTCCGGACTGATCTCGAACGCGCCTGAGCGCGGCATGGGCCGCAGCGAATTCAGGACCGGATCGATCTCATCGGCGGTGTATAGCGGTTCCCGCACTACGTGGTGGGATTTTGCATTCGGATGAGCCTGCTCGTGGCGCGCATCTTCTTCCTGCAGATGTGCCGAATCTTTCAGCAGAATCGTGGTCAGCTCAATGCTGGCCTGGTTTGCGTAGATCGGTCCACGGTATCCCGCGCTCACCAGCACTGGCAGCCATCCGGTGTGGTCCAGGTGCGCGTGGGTCAGTAGTGCATAGTCGATGGTCTTGGGATCGACCGGCAGCGGCTTGTAGTTCCGCTCGATCAGCTCCGGCAATCCTTGAAAAATTCCGCAATCGACGAGCAGCCGCTTGCCCGCCGCCTCGACCAAGTACTTCGATCCCGTAACGGTTCCCGCCGCGCCCAGAAAAGTGAGTTTCGCCATAGGCTCAGTATCTTATGCGAGCAACGCACAATCCGCGAGTGCGGGTTTCAGGACTATTGCCAGTTGGAGGGCTGGAAATATCTTCCGGCAGGGAGCCTAGTTGACTGTGCTGGAAAGACCGCTTGGTGGGGCCGGCGAATCTTCGAGGGTCAGGCCCATCTCGGCGAGCATCTTCCGTACTTCCACCTCGATCTGCTGCTCTTTGAGGGGCCACTTCTGTTTGATGATTTCCAGGAGTTGTTTCACTTTGGCGGGGTTGGGATTCGGCTTCTTTAGCTCGGCCTCGAGCGCGTCAATTTCGGTGTCCAGCCGGGACCCGATCGATTCCAGTGAGCTTCTCAGGTCGTTTCGAGACGCCACCAGCGCCTTAGCGTTGGTCACCACGTCGCCTTCCTCGGCCTTGATGATCAGGCTTCCAAGTCCGCGCGTATACTGCACCGCCGCATTTTGAAAAGTCTGCCGGTAGTGCTCCACTTGCCGCTGCGCTCGTTGCTTTTCGGCTTCGGCTTGCCTGGCCTGTTCTTCCGCGAGCCGGTATTGCTCGTAGGCCGGGTACGCGCTCACGCCTGCGGCGAGAAGTGCCGCCACTGCACCGATGATTGCGCCTTTTAGCGTGGAATTCATCCAAGCTCCCGTTGGGGGATTCAATCCGCCCGCTCGAATCGTAGCCATGACACGTTTCTCTTATCAGATATATAAAGAAACGGCAAATGCTTTCAGCAGGTCTTACGATGGCGGGCAACGAAGGCAATTTACGCAAAAACGGATACGGGGCGGGCTGAAAGGCCCACCCCGTATCCGTTGCTTCCAGTTTATTACCGACCGCTGAAGATGTTTCAGTCGGCGGCGCTGGCCTGCTTGGCCGCTACGATCGTGTCGATGTTCAGTCCCAGACCCTTGGCCACGCCAGTTCCGTACGCTGGATCGGCCTTGTAGAAGTGCTGGACCTGCAGCTCCTGGATGCGTTTCGGGGCATTGCCGAGGCTGCCCACGATATTGCTGATCAGCCGCTGCCTGGCGTCCGCGGGCATCAGGCGGAACAGATTGCCGGGTTGCGAGTAGTAGTCGGAGTCGCTGCGGTGGTCGTGGCGCGCCACCGTGCCGCTCACCATCTTCGGGCGCTCGACGAACTTCGGATCTTGGGTCGGCCCGCCGAAGCTGTTGGGTTCGTAGTTCACCGATTTCCCGCCGTTTCCGTCGAAACGCATCGCTCCGTCTTTGTTGTAGGTATGGAAAGGGCACTGGGGCTTGTTGACCGGCAGCGAGTCGTAGTTCACACCCAGGCGGTAGCGATGCGCGTCGGGGTAGGAAATCAGCCGTGCTTGCAGCATCTTGTCGGGCGAAAAACCCATGCCCGGCACGACGTTTCTCGGCTCAAACGCGGCTTGCTCGACTTCCGCGAAGTAATTCTCGGGGTTGCGGTTCAGCTCTAGCTCACCCACCTCAACGAGTGGGTAATCTTTGTGCGGCCACACTTTGGTCAAGTCAAATGGGTTGATGTGATACGTCTCCGCTTCTTTTTCCGGCATGATCTGCACGCTCACGCGCCACTTGGGGAAATTACCCTCCTTGATGGCGTTGAACAGATCGCGCTGCGCGTAGTCCGGGTCTTTGCCGCGCATTTCGTCGGCGGACTGCGCGTTGAAGTTTTTGGTCCCCTGCTTGTTCTTGAAGTGCCACTTCACGTAGAACAGCTCGTTCTTGTCGTTGATCAGGCTGAAGGTGTGGCTGCTGAATCCGTCCATGTGCCGATAGCCGTCGGGAGTGCCGCGGTCGGAGAAAAGAATGGTCACCTGATGCAGCGATTCCGGCGATAGCGACCAGAAATCCCACATCATGGTCGGCGACTTCAGGTTGGTCTCCGGATCGCGTTTTTGCGTGTGGATGAAATCTCCGAATTTCAGCGGATCGCGGATAAAGAACACCGGTGTGTTGTTCCCGGTCATGTCCCAATTGCCTTCTTCGGTGTAGAACTTCAGCGCAAAGCCGCGCGGATCGCGCTCGGTGTCCGCCGAGCCTTTCTCGCCGCCTACTGTCGAGAAGCGGATGAACGTCGGGGTCTTCTTGCCCACCGCGTTGAACAGCTTCGCCGAAGTCCACTTGGACATATCTTTGTTGGTGCAGACGAAATGTCCGTGCGCGCCTGAACCCTTGGCGTGCACCACGCGTTCCGGGATGCGCTCCCGGTTGAAGTGCGCCATTTTTTCAAATAACAGGAAATCTTCAAAGACCACCGGTCCGCGCGGCCCCACCGTCAGCGAGTTCTGATTGTCGCCCACCGGCCGGCCAGCGTCGGTCGTCATTACTTGTTTTTTCTCTTCCGCCATGAAATCCCTCCTCAGTACGTCCGCGGCGCCGGCTCCCGCGAATCCCAGTCAAACCGCGAGAGCGGCGCCGTACGGAACACCATCGAGACTACAGGCCCGTCCAGCTATACATCCAATATATAGTTCGGATACGATGGATAGGTATAGCCTATGGAACTTCATCAACTCCGATACTTCTGCGCCGTTGCGGAGACCGGCTCTTTCAGCCGCGCCGCCGAGCAATCGCACGTCGCCCAGCCCTCGCTGTCCCAGCAAATCATGAAGCTGGAAGACGAACTGGGCGCGCGCCTCTTTGACCGCCTGGGGCGTTCCGTGCGGCTCACCGACGTCGGCAAGACTTTTCTTCCGCGCGCTCGCGCGGTCCTCCGCGAACTGGAAGCCGCCAAAGGCGACGTCGTCGAGAGCAAAGATTCCATCGGCGGCGCGCTGTGCGTGGGAGTCATTCCTACCGTGGCTCCCTATTTCCTGCCGCCCCATCTCACTTTCTTTACGCGGGAATTTCCGCAGGCGCGGCTCACGGTCGTTGAAGAAATCACGCCGGTGTTGCTGGAGCGCCTGCGTGCCGGCACAGTGGATGTGGCCATCCTGGCTCTGCCTATCCGCGGCCACGAATTTGAAACCTTCCCGTTGCTCACCGAGCGTCTGTACGCCGCGCTGCCCAAAAAACACGCGCTGGCCCATCGGCGTTCTCTCTCGCTCAAGGATCTTCGCAAAGAGCCATTCCTCCTGCTACGCGATGGCCACTGCTTCCGGGACACGGCCGTGGCCGCCTGCGACCGCGCCCGCCTCAACCCGCAAATCATTTTCGAGAGCGGACAGTTCAGCAGCATCCTGGGCATGGTTGGCACGGGCATGGGCGTGTCGATCGTTCCAGAAATGGCCATCGAAAAACACGCGCAGTGCCGCTACGTGCGCATCGCCGATAACGAGGCCGCGCGCACCATCGGCGCCATCGTGCTCCGCGGGCGCTCGCTAACGCGCCTGCACCACGCCTTCCTGGCGCACCTCCGCGCGGCGAGTTCCGCTTCGCGCTCGTAAGACGCCGAGCATCACGCGTCCCGGCCGGTCGCTACTGGCCGAAGTTGAGGCCGCGGCGCGGTCCCAACACTCGGCCTACTCAGAATTAGAACTTCACCATGATGGCGAGCCGGACGCTGGGCTCGTCTTTCCGCAGATCCGGCTGCCAGACGTTCATGCCTATGGCCGCGCAGCTTGCTTGAACAGCGCCGTTCGCGTTGTCCACGGCGAAACCGTTGCCTGAGGGTGCAAAGCTGGAAGCGACGGACGCGTTGACACCATTCGTGCAAACGTAGCTTCCCGGAGATCCGGTGTTGCCGCCAGGAGGTGTAATTCCACCGCGACCAGTGAAATACGGCTGATCCGCGTGGCGATAGCCAAACTCCGAGCGGAAAGTAATGTACTGTCTGGGCATCCAATCGAAAGTTACCGAAGTGTCCCAAGCTTTGTAGGGGTTTCCTGGATTGGTCGTAAAGTACGGTGATCCGGAGACAGCATCGGCTCCGTTGATCGGTTGGAGCAGCGTGAGATAACGCCCGGGGTTGTCCAGCACGCCGCCACCAATCGTCAGTCCGAACAGGTCCCTTTTGAACCAGAACCGGTTGTAGAACATCCAACCAGCGAAAGCCTGCTTGGTGGTGGCCGCGGCGGTGCCCGCCTTGGTGTTATGCCAGCAAGTCACTCCTCCGCCGTATTCGCATCCCAGATCGCCGGTGAGAGAGAACGCCATTTTGTCGAGGGTCCTCTCGGGGTGGTCGTAGTATTTAACCTCGACGCTGTCGTCGGTATGGATGCGCGAGCGGCCGAGACCAGGATTGGTAAAAGTGAGTGTGTCTTCGCCAAAGCCGTAGTTATTGAACACGAAGGAAAGCCAGGGCTTTGGACGATACAGAATCTGCCCTCCCAAGCCCGGATGGTTGCCAAACCTGCCGTAAGACTGCCATCCGTTGATGATCCACGGCTCAATCTTCAACTTGGCCGTGGGAAACCACTGGATCCGGACACCATTGAAGAACCAGGGGGTATTCGACGACACGTACGACGGCTGGTAGGTCCAGTTGTCGAAGTTGTAGTAGCTGAATAAGCCGATGTACGAGACAAAGATTCCCGCGTCGATGTTAAGTCCATGGTTGACGTTGAAGTGGTAGCCGCCGTAGGCCTCGCCAAAATACTTGTAGGCCCCGCGGAGGTCCCATTGGCCGCGTCCCACGCTGGCGTCATTCCTTGGGGTTGTGACTCCAAACATTCCGCCCAGGGTCAAGATCCGGGCGCGAACGTTTTGCCAGTGGAAGTCGCCACCGAAGCTGATTTGCTCGACCTGGATTTCATTCGAACGGAAGATCTCCGTCGATCCGCCCAGCGAGTCATCCTTCGGATGGTTGAAACTGCTTACGAAGTTCGTGTCAAGTCTGATTTCCGGGGTGAAGAATTTCGAATTCCACACCGCGTCTTTGTTGCGGGGAGTGCCGTTCATCCAGGTCCAGTCGGCATACGCGAAAGGCTCGCTCGGGGGAGCCTTGGCCGCCGAGTTGCCCTTCTCGGTGGCTTGCGGCCCCACAGGCGCTACAACGCTACTACTGGAACTCGGTTCAGAATTCGCCGAGGCTATTCCGGGGGCGGTGCCTGGAGTGGCGGCGACAGCGGAAACCACTCCCTTTGCCGCAGCGGGCTGCGGTGCCGCTGCTTCAGGCGTGGGTGCTGCCGACGGATTGACCTTGGACTCCAGGTCTGCGACGCGCTTTTTGAGTTCCTCGACCTCGTCGAGCAGCCATCGCTCGCGTTCAGTCAAGGGCGCGGGCGCATCGACCTTTACCGGAGCGGGTTTGGCGGGTGGATTCTTGTCTGTGGTCTTGTCATCCGCGAAGGAACGCTGAGTGACGGCGACCGTACAGAGCAAGACAGCCAAGAACAGTTGACAGAGTCTATTTGCATGATTGAACGCGCGCATCTCACTCTCCTGTTGCCGGCCACCAAGCACACTCTGCCTGGCAACCTAAAATCGTCCCTGCATCTCGCGCCTCAGCCTTCGACTGCTAAGGGGGGCGTCGGCGCCCCTTATTATGGTCACTAGGGTGCGATCGTCGTTAAATAATCACCTGTGCGCGCCGCAGGCGAAGCGACACGTCATGTTGTTTGTGAACGTATGACAACAGGTATGAGAAAACCGTGAAACTTTCGTTAGGAAACTATCTGGCCGGCAGGAATTGTTTGGTCGGCTTGCATGAACGTTTGGATTCAGGAACAGGACCGCTCCCTACCTACCGCGCTCATGGAACCCATGCAGAGCGCCGTCCGGGCAACAAATCCATGGATTTCAACAGGACCGTGAAGAGAACTCACCCGTTCGCGATACTACAGATCATCAACGCCGGAACGATCCGCGCGAAAGCTGCGTCCTGTCTCGCTTCTTCCTTAGGAAACGTTCTGTCGAAAACAGGGAAAGCGCCAGTGCTCTTGGTCCAGAAACGTTAGAGACCTTAGACTCGCGTACTTAGATGCCATCTCCGGTCTTTTCCTTGCGCTGCAACGCCCCTGGAGACTCCCTGTGTTCCCGCAAAGGCGGCCCGTCACTCTCCATCGAGCTAGGCCATGAAACCCCATATGCATGTCGCTTAGAGTGCGGGTTCCCCACGCTCTCCGTTCCGAATACGGATGGAGTCGTCAATCTTCGAGACGAAGATCTTGCCATCGCCAATCTTGCCGGTCTTGGCCGCCTTCAATATGGCCGCCACGACATTTTCCGTCAGCGCATCTGGCAAAATAATCTCCAGTTTGACCTTTGGAAGCAGGTCCACCACGTATTCGCGGCCCCGATACACTTCCGTGTGGCCCTTCTGGCGGCCATGGCCGCGGACCTCCGTCACGGTCATGCCCTCCACGCCAATTTCAAGCAATGCCTCTTTCACCGAGTCAAACCGCGACGGCTGGATGATCGCCTCGACTTTTTTCATGCATTCCGCCTTCCAAGGAGGAGCCGAAAGTGTTCGGACTGGCATTCGTACGCCACAAGGCGCAAGAAGTGACGTAGTTGGTGCGAGGATTAATATATGAGGTCAGGAGTTAGCCGAACGAAAAAAATTGCATTGGTCGAATAGAAAGTTTTTGTTGGCCTTTCCAAAACTAGGCCCGTACAGTCCGGCCCAAGCCGTACTCGGTTTCTTCTAGGCAGCGACCCGGATCTGAAGGAGTTCACACGCTTTATACAAAAGCTGGGACGCACGGACGTTGGCCCAAGTGAGCTCGACGTGCGGCGAACGCGTGACTGGTCGACACTCTCAGAACTGGAGGTGGGAGGACTGCAATGGGAGCTAATTCCACGCAGGCGGTAGGCGTCACGGTATTTTTACTGAGCTTTACGCTGTTGTCCGTGGGAATTGCCAGGGGAGGAGTCATGTACTACCTCTTCGCTCTGGTGCTACTGGGCGTTTCCCTGGCTATTTTAATGAAATGTAAACCGCTGGAAAACGCGGAGACTTGAGGAAATCGGAGCATGATTCTCGTCGGAATACTTGTGACGTTCCTGGGATTCGTAATCAGTGTACTGAGTCTTGCCGCCACTTCCTCTGTGGGAGGGAGGCTGGTCATGGTGCTCGCCGGACTGGCGGTGAGCCTGTTCGGCATCCTTGGCGTGCTCAACAAGGCTTATCTCAAAAACGCAATTTGGAAGAAGGGGTGAGAGCGAGCATGAAGAACTCGACGAAGAGGGTGCTCGTGGTGTCGCTCGCGGTGCTGTGTATCACTCCGCTCGCTCTTGCACAGGCGCCCGCTCCCGCTCCGGCGAATGCTCCCGCTGCAACCGCTCCCGTAACAGCCCCGCCTGTACCGAAGCCGATTATGGATAGCGACCTAGCCGGTGCGCCTGTGCCGTCGGCCGATGCGCGCGCCAAAGGCGATCCGGACGGCTCGCTCACGGGTACGGCCAGCGACATCACCGTGAGTGACCCCAAGAAGGGCTTAACCATAGGCGATCTGGCAAACCAAGTGGGGCAAAACAAAATCGCCATCAATTTTGTGTGGACGCTGATCACCGGCTACCTCGTCATGTTTATGCAGCTGGGCTTCGCGCTCTTGGAGACCGGTCTGGCCCGCGCCAAAAATGCCAACCACACCATGATGATGAACATGGCCGTCTACGGCATCGGAATGTTCGCTTATTGGCTCATTGGCTTTGCCATTCAGATGGGTGGCGTGGGCGCCGTCGCGAACTTGGGTGGCACACCTCCCCTCAGCGCCGAATTCACCGCTACGATTTTCGGCAAGCCCTTCGGGCTGTTCGGGCAGCACGGGCTATTCCTGATGCACAAGGGAACCTACGACGTCGGCGTGATGGTGCTGTTCCTGTTCCAGATGGTGTTCATGGACACCGGAGCGACCATTCCCACGGGCGCGGCGGTCGAGCGATGGAAGTTTTCCGCCTTCATCGTCACCTCGTTCTTCTTCGCAGCTTTTACATATCCTCTTTTTGCCAACTGGGCTTGGGGCGGCGGATGGCTCTCCAATCTCGGCGCCAACTTCGGTCTCGGCAAGGGATATTGCGATTTTGCCGGATCGGGCGTGGTGCACGCCGTAGGCGGCCTTAGCGCTTTAGCCATAGCCATGATCCTCGGCCCGCGCATCGGGAAGTTTTCTCGCGACGGCAGACCGCAAGTCATTCTGGCCCACGACATCGTGCTTGTGATTACAGGCTGCCTCATCCTGGCGTTTGGCTGGTTCGGCTTCAATCCCGGTTCCACTTTGGGCGCCTCGGGCAATGGCGGCCTGCGCATCAGCTCCATCGCCGTGAACACCATGCTGGCCAGCGCCACCGGACTGATCGGCGCCATGTTATACATGTGGTTGATGTATGGGAAGCCCGACGCTTCGATGACGGGTAACGGATTCTTGGCAGGCTTGGTGGCTATTACCGCCCCTTCCGGGTTCGTGAATCCGGTAGGCTCCGTGATCATCGGGCTCCTCGCCGGTGTTCTGGTCTGCCTCTCCGTGGCCTTCGTCGAACGCGTCATGCAAATTGACGACCCCGTAGGCGCAGTTTCCGTACACGGAACCTGCGGCATCTGGGGTGTTATTTCGCTCGGCTTGTTTGCCGACGGCACAAGCAACTACGGCGGCGCCTGGAACGGCGTGAACGGCTCCGTGACCGGCCTTTTCTACGGTGACGCGAGTCAACTTGTGGCGCAATTGGTGGGGGTAGCCACGCTGGTCGGTTTCGTGTTCACGCTCAGCTTTATTTTTGCATTCGTGGTTGACCTGCTGGTCGGGCAACGTACCTCCGCCAAATCGGAGCTGGAGGGACTCGACCTCCCCGAGATGGGCGCACTAGCCTATCCGGAATTCGAATTGAAGTCCCCGTCCTGAGGAGCAAGCGCGAATGGCCAGCACGACAACGGTAGTGCCCATCAGACCGGAAGCGCTCACTCCCGGCTTTCGCCCGAGCCGCCTACCGGCGGTTCCCTGGCGCGATCCCCATTCCGTGCCACCGGAAAAGCTCGCGGAGTTCATCGGGTCGCTCACGGAAGCCTGCAAGCAGAATCCGGACAACGCCGACATGCGCACCTGCCTGGGCATGGCCCACGCGATGAACTACGACGTGTATCGCTCGATGGACGCGCTCGAGGAAGCGCGCCGCATCGAGCCGGACAATTTCTTCGCCCAGCTCAAATATTCCGAGCTGTTGTACCGCCTTCGTATCGTGGATCGCGCCGAGGAGGAGACCCTCCGCGCTCTGGACCTGGCCGGCAGCGGCTGGGAGCTATCGCTCGCTCGCCGGCAGCTGTCCGAAATCCGCCAGCTCCGACGCAAGGGTCTGACCAGGCCGCGCTGGACGAAATCGCTGAAGGCGCCTGCCATCGCGTTTCTATTGTTGCTATTGGGAGTCTCTTGGATGTATATCGTCTGGAAATGAAATACAAATGGCACTACTTTCTGGCGGCCTGCTTTTTCGCCTCCTACCTTTTGCTTTCAAAGGGCGTGCCCCTGTTTCCGGTGTTGGCGGGCTGTGGTTTCGCTGCTTTGCTGACTTGGCGGCAGTTCTCGCGCCAGCCCTCACCGCACCGTTAACCCTATATCCCGAGCGGTTTCCTTTGCGGCTCGCAATGCTCATTTCCGCGGGTTTGCCCGTTCTGGAACCTCCGAAAGAGACGCTTTGAGTCCGCTTACGATTTTCGGATTCTTCGCGGTATGCACCATGCTCATGTTCTATGCGCTCGAGAATCGAAGTTCGTGGTTCATTCTGGCGTTCGCGGTGTCATGCGTGCTCGGATCGGTGTACGGATTTCTGCAAGGAGCTTGGCCGTTCGGAGTCGTAGAAGGTGTCTGGGCGATGGTTGCACTGCGGCGCTGGTGGCTGGCAGCGCGTTCAAACTTCCTGCCAGGAAAACCGAGCACGTGAGTGTGGGCACGAGGAAGTTGCTGGCACGATGGTCTTGCGGAAAGATAAAGTTGAAATCGAAAGCTGGCGACAGCTAGCGGTTTTTCAAGGTAAGCTCTTTGGTTTCTTCAATGGTGGAGCCGATGGGATTCGAACCCACGACCTCCTCGATGCCATCGAGGCGCGCTCCCAACTGCGCCACGGCCCCACCGGAGTGTTACTGCAACAATGCTAGCATCGCGCGCGGGCGTTCGTCCACAATGCGGCTCGAAATCTTAGCGTACCTAATATCTACAGAGATCTACTGAGGCGTTCCAGAAATCCTGTAAAAAATACCGACTGACAACGCTTCACGCCACGGTCCTGTACTGGTGGATTTGACGTAGGCGCCGACTCAATTTTCCCCGCAATCTCAACATTCTAAAGACCAGGCCTTAGAGGCCAGCGGAATGCTCCTTGGTTCTCGTCAATCGCCATGAATGCAATGGAGCGATTCCGATTCGGGACGCTACACCTTTTGCTTGGGAAAGGGAACATGCCCTCAGCTCAGTTCGATATCTTGAGGAGACACGAAGATGGAAGTTTCATTTGGCTGGAGACGGCGCAGGAGATCGAAGTCGCCAAAGCCCGCTTGGAAGAGTTGTGCGCCCAAACTCCCGGCAATTACTTTGTGTTCGATCAGAAAAGCCAACAAATCGTGGCCAAGCTTTCCAAGGGGCGAGGCGACTGATGCCCGCGCCACGACTCCACGGTTGCGAAAACGGATCGGCCCTCGGTACACGAACGCGGACAGCCGTGTACCGCCTTTACCCGATGGGCAGACTGGCGGGGCGCGAGTATCGTTCCGCAATCACGAGCAAGAATTGTGGCCCCGCGTAGAGTTTGGCGAGTACACAAAAAGCAGTGAAGTGCCGTTAAGGATCCGGAGAAGTGCGAATACGAAAGACCAAGTACAACCACGAGAGGCGAGGAGAGCACCATGAGGCGAAACAACAGCTGGCCACAAGTGATTTCAGCATTCGCAGTTGGTTTGGGTGCGGGCGCCGCGCTCGGCGTGCTCTTTGCTCCGCAGTCGGGAGAAGACACGCGAGAGTACATTGGCAATACCGCTCAAGAAGGCGTTGATGACGTCATCGCCAGCGGCAGGAAGGTAGCGCGCCGCGTTCGCAAGCATGTTGCGGACGCAACGGACTTCGCGAATGACGTGGCGGAAACGGCTGAGGGTGCCTTCCGTGAAGCGCGAAACGCATCGTAAGCGGCCCCGGGAAAGAAGCACCGAACGACTGACACTCAGACTGAAAAGGAGAGAACTGTGGACCTGCTTTGGACTATTGCCGTCATCCTGGTGATTTTGTGGCTGCTTGGCTTGGTCACTTCTTATACGCTGGGCGGGTTCGTTCACATTCTGCTGGTCCTGGCGATCATCGTCATCTTGATTCGGGTCATTCAAGGCCGCAGACCGGTTTAGGCGGACGGCATGGGGCTTGTTGCTCGACCGCGTCGCCGGTGACTTTTAGCTAACCTGCTGTCAAGGAAACGCCCGGAAGGGAATCGGGCCAGGCAGCATCCGTTTTACCTTTTGAAGCCAAAGGAGCAACGTTGAAAACCACGCGTACACACAAAGCCTCAAGAAATCAAACGCCGCTGCTCGTCTCCGTAGCGGAATCCATCGGGTCAACGCTGGGGAGCATCGCGGCGAAGGCCGACGCGGCTCAGAAGGCGATGAGCAGAAGCCATGTCCTCGGCAAGTTCGAACGCGAGGGCAAGAAGCTGGTGCGCACGGGCAAAAGCGCAGGCCGGAAGGCCGCAAGGAATCTCGCGAAGAATAAAACCGTTCGAAAAGCGCGCCGCACCCTGCGCCGGGCTACGACTGCAGCCAAGCGTGCCGGCAGCCGGCGCGGCAAAGCTCGAAAGTAATACCCCATACGACAGATAAGGCGCCACACCGGTGTGGCGAAACATAATCGCGGAGAACATACTTCCATGCGTTCAGAAGCCCCTTTGTCCCAGAACTTTGCGGGCCCGATCCGGATTCTTGGAATCTTTTGGATTCTTTACGGCATCGCGCGGTTAGTCATGGCCCTGTGGCTAGCGGTTTTTACTCCGACAGCGACGGTGATGTTCGGCGCGCTGCTCACGCGAGTTCCCAATCCTTTTAGTTTGATGACCGTTTTTCACTTCCTTTATTTGGGAATCATCCTGTGGTCCGCGGCCTGCGGTGTATTCGGAATTTTGGCGGGATTTGCCCTGCTTGCCGGCCGGAACTTTGCATCCGGGCTCGCTGTGATTGCGGCGGTGCTGTCGTTGTCGGAACTCCCTCTCGGAACCACGCTGGGCATCTATACGCTGATTCTGTTCCTTCCGCAAAACCCTGCCGGGACTTACGTTGCCGTCAGGCCAGCCGCGTAGCGCCATTTCTCTGCGATAGCGCGGCACTCGGTACGCGCGCTCCCAGTTTATTCGGAATCGGAGTTCTCGCGGCAGATGTGCCAGGCCGCTAATTATTATTCCCCCAGCAGAACTACCGCAACTCGTCCGCACCGCTACATTTTTCGCCCGATGGTCAGTCAAGAGCACCGGGCATAACGTTGCATCGTCATCACGCTGTTTAACTCGCAAAGGAGAACACCCATGTCAGGTGAAGCCACCAAGAGACAACCCGAGCAGCAAGATCCCCATAGCAACGAACCCAAGCGAAGTAATTCGGAACACAAGGACAGCAAGGATCCCGCGCGTCAGGGCGGCCAGCAAGGTCAGCACGGCGAGCAGCGCGACCAAAAGACCGGCCAGCCGGGCGATCGGCGAGAACAGGGCAACCAGCAGGATCCACAGCACCAGAAGGGCAATCCCTCCAAGCCTCACGAGCAACCGCACGACAAGAGCCAGCGCGAGAAGCACTAGCCTTGCGGCCCGATCCTCAACAGGAACAGGAGAAACGGAGAATGAAGATCGATAAGAAACTCGGAACGGAATTCGTGCTGCTCGGCGCGTCACTATTTTTCGGCGCGTCGATGCCCGCCCGGCTGATTTCTCAAGACAACACCCAGCAGCCAGCGGCGGACAACAGCAAGACCAATCAGCGAGATCGCGACCAGGCCTCGCCGACCGCCGATCAGCAAAAAATGAATCCAGCCGACCGCGACATCGCCAAGAGAATTCGCACGGCGCTGCACAACGACAAATCCCTCTCTACCTACGCTCACAACATCAAGATCATCAGCCAAGACGGCAAGGTCACCTTGAAGGGGCCGGTTCGCTCGGAAGACGAGAAAGCCAACATCGAAGCCAAGGCCGCGGCAGTGGCCGGCGAAGGCAATGTAACCGATCAACTCGAAGTCGCACCGCCGAAGTCCTAAGACGTATTCAGTCAATTTAATCGAAGGAGGAAACAGCTATGGGTGATAAGAAAACCGCAGTGTTCGGAATTTACTCCACGCGCAACGGCGCGGAACAGGCCGCCAATTCCTTGATCAACGCGGGATTTTCGTCGGGGGACATTTCTGTCCTACTGCCGGAAAACTTGGGCAACCGGGAAATCGGCACGGAAAAAGCGACCAAGGCTCCGGAAGGGGCGACCGCCGGTGCAGGCACGGGGGCTATTCTCGGCGGCGCTTTGGGTCTCTTGGCAGGCATCGGCGCTCTCGCGATTCCCGGAGTCGGCCCACTGATTGCCGCGGGCCCCATCATGGCCACTCTGGCGGGCATGGGCGTTGGCGGCACCGTGGGGGGAGTGACCGGCGCGTTAGTCGGCTTGGGCATTCCGGAATACGAAGCCAAGCGCTACGAAGGCCGTGTACAGAAGGGAGGAATTCTTCTCTCTGTTCACTGCTCTACTTCGGACGAAGTGACCCGCGCCAAGCATCTCCTGGAGGGCACCGGTGGCGAGGACATCTCCTCTACCGGTGAAGCTTCGGTGGATGCATCTACCCGCGCCCGCGGTACTTCTGCCGGGACGCGGTAACTTCTGAAGGAAAAGAAAACGGACGCGGCCTCCGCGCCCGTTTTCGGCCTTTGGCTGGAAGTGGCGCAGCTAAGCTGCGCCACTTCCGTTTTCGCCCTCTTCTAATTTCGAGTGGTACTGGGTCTCAGGCGTCGCTTAACTCGCCGCTTGCGCCTTCTTGGCTTCCGCCGAATCGTAGCTTTCGCCATAAATCGACGGCACCTTGCTGCCCATCGGCCGCAGATATGTGGACAGCTGTCCGCGATGGTGAATGGTGTGCTTCAGGCCAAAGTCGAGAAACGCAACGGCAGGCAGCTGGAACAAACCGCGGAAATCCATCACCTTGGCGAGTTGCTCGCCGGTAAGCTTTGTGAGTTTCTCGACGTCCTGCGCGAAAGTCTGCTCGTACCAAGCCACGAGATCCGCTGAGTTTTTCACGGAGTCCGGCCGGGGCATCGGGGTAAGGTCGAAATGGCCCGCTGACACGCTCCCATAAAAGCGATGATCGGCTGCGGCGATGTGCCACGCGAGTTCCATGGCCGTTTTTGAAAACGGGTCCGGCCGGTAGTCCCCTTTGTCCAGCGGAATCGCCGCGATCACGTTTTTCGTGGTCCGCTGCTCGTTCTTCAACATCGGCAGGGTCATCTGCAACAGAAACATCGCATGCTCTGGCTGTAGGTTTGCCATGATCGGTCACCTCGTCTGATCCGCAGTATACCTCAGGCCGGCTCCTCATCCCTCCTACCGCGTCGGCGGCAATCCGGCCCGAAGCAAGTCCTCCAGATCCCCCATTTTGTCGCCGAGCAAGTTCAATTTGCGCGACAAGCCTTGAATTTCAGACTCCGCTCGGCGGTTCACGTCGAAGTCCAGTTCGCCGCGCAGCCGGTCTTTCGTGTCTTGGCGGTTCTGGCTCATCATGATGACCGGCGCCTGGATCGCGGCCATCATCGACAGAAACAGGTTCAGCAAGATGAAGGGATAAGGATCCCAGGCTTTCGTACCCAGCACGATATTGATCACGGCGTAGATCGCGAGTGCGACCAGGATGGAGATGATGAAAGTCCAAGACCCGCCGAAGCCCGCCACGGCGTCCGCGATATGCTCCCCGAAGCTCGCTTGTGTCTCGATCAACTCGTTGGGATTGCGATTGGCCCGCAGCCGCACCAGCTGCTGCGAAGCGTGAAACTGGCGCCCCAGCACCGTGAGCATGTCCATTCCAGCCAGCGGCTTGCGTTGCAACAGGATGGAGATATCGTTGCGGTCCACCTCCACGCAGACCGCCTCCGTGACGGCGATGGCATTCGTTTCGTGGGCGGTCTGCTCCAGCATCGACGCGAAGCCAAAAAACTCTCCATGCGTCGGCTCGTCAACCACCACTTCCTGATGATCCTGATCCACCGTGGTGACCCGCACTTCGCCGGACATCAGAATGTACGCTCGTCCACCTGGCTCGCCCATTTTATAGATGCGCTGCCGCGCCGCGAACTTCCGCATCTCCACTTGCCCAGCCAACACCGCGATTTCCTCTTGGTCCAATAGTGCAAACAGCGGGACGTGTTTCAGCTCTTCCGGGTCGCAAGCCATCGGTCACCTCGTTTGTGGTGGAACGGGATGTTCCCGCTCTCGTCAGAGCATTCCACAAAACGCGCCGGTCCGAAACCAGTGAAACACCTAGGTCAGGTCGGCGCTGGCGTCGACGCTGGTTTGCCTCGGCGCCAGCCAGCGGAACAAAAGAGTGGCGGCGCCCGCCCCCGCAAGTTGTGCAAAAATAAACCACGGAACATCGGCTGCGCGTATGCCCGCGAAAGTATCGCTCAGTGCTCTCGCAATAGTGACCGCGGGGTTTGCGAACGACGTGGATGCCGTAAACCAGTAGGCCGCCGTGATGTACGCCCCCACAGCGAATGGGACGGCCTGCGATCGGGATCGCGAACATCCCCAGATGACGCAGAGCAGTCCGAACGTAGCGACGAATTCGCTGAACACTTGCGCGGCTCCGCTTCGCGCATGCCGGGACCACGAAAAGCTCGCCAAACCGAACATCAGGTGGGCGGCGCTCGCTCCGATAATTCCGCCGGAAATCTGGGCCAGGACATAGTGCGGGGTCTCTTTCCAGGGAAGTCCGCGTTCCAGCGCGTCCGCCAGCGTCACCACCGGATTTAAGTGAGCGCCGGAGATCGGCCCGAAAGTGAGCAGCAGAGCGACGAGTGCCGCGCCGGTGGCGATGGTATTCGCCAGCAGCGCCAGAGCGACATTCCCGTTGGCCAGCCCTTCGGCCATGATTCCCGAACCCACCACCGCCGCCACAAGAAACGCGGTGCCAAGGAACTCCGCCGCAACTCGCTGCGCCAGGGGAATTCTCATTGTTCGCCGATGCGATCAATTGCTTTCTTGAGGGCCAGCCTGTCGAGGCTCGAAAGCGGCAGGGAGAGAAACAAATTGATTCTGCGGTCCAGAATTAGGAAGGCGTCGCGAAAGGCCCGCTCGATCTGTTCCGGTGTACCCTCCACCGCGGCCGGATCGGGGACGCCCCAATGCGCGGTCATGGGCTGGCCCGGCCAGACGGGGCAGACTTCCCGCGCGGCGTTGTCGCAAACCGTGAAAACGAATTGCAATTCCGGCGCGCCTGGCTTCGCAAATTCATCCCAGGCCTTGCTTCGCAAACCCTCGGTTGACAAGCGTGCGAGCTCGATCTGCTTGAGAGCCTCGGGGCGGACGCGCCCGGAAGGATGGCTGCCTGCGCTGTACGCTGCAAACGCAGGCTTGCCCTTTCGATTGAGAATTGCCTCGGCCATGATGGAGCGCGCCGAGTTGCCGGTGCAGAGAAACAGCACGTTGTAACGGTTTTGCATGGTCACTCTATCCGTTAGCGACTTTTGTGGGAGTGCAGCACGCCGGTTCACAGCAGGACCCCTCGCCGGTGTTCTCCCGTGCGGCCGGTTTCTTGGCGCGAATGAACGCGCTTGCAAATTTGCCTTCCACCTGCGGCGCGATGCTGTCCACGTCGATGCCTTTCGCCGTCAGAAACTGCCGGGCGTCCTCGACGCTGTAAACCCGCGTCGGCTCGATCTCGATATCCGCGAACCCCGCGGCCGCCAGCTTGGCGCGATAGTCGGACTCATCCATCGCTCCGGCCACGCAGCCTACCCATAGTTCCACGTTCTTGCGGATGTCGGCGGGCATTGGGCCGCGCACCACTACGTCCGAAACGGCAAATCGCCCGCCCGGCCGCAGCACGCGGAAGGCCTCGCGCAACACGCGGTCTTTGTCTCCCGAAAGATTGATCACGCAATTCGAGATGACCACGTCGACGGAGTTCTCCGGCAGCGGAATGTTCTCGATCTCGCCTTTCAGGAACTCCACATTTTGCGCCCCGGCCTTGCGCTGGTTTTCGCGGGCCAGCGCCAGCATGTCGTCGGTCATGTCCAGCCCATAAGCTTTTCCGCTGGGCCCGACCCGCTTCGCAGATAGCAATACGTCAATGCCTCCGCCCGAGCCCAAGTCGAGCACATGCTCTCCGGCATTTAACTGCGCGAGAGCCGTTGGATTGCCGCAGCCAAGCGATGCCGACACCGCATCCTGCGGCAGGCCTGCCGTTTGCTTGTCGTCGTACAGGTTCGAGGAAATCGGATCGCAGCAGGGCACTGGACCCGCGTCACTTCCGCAGCCCGTGCCCTGGCCCGCCTGTACGCGTCGCGCTGCTTCTCCGTACTTGCTCTTGACCACTTCCTTGATGTCGCCATTGGCCATGTTTCCTCCCTCCGCAAAACATATCCGCACGTGCGAATATGTTCGCAGGCTACACCCTCGAAACATATATGTCAAGGCGCATATATTATGTATAATGGGATTATGGCGAAGGCACCAGGCAACGGCTTCTCCCTCGACCTTCTCTTCCGGGCGCTCGCCGATCCCACGCGCCTGCGACTGCTCAACCTCATCGCCGACCGGGAAATTTGCGTTTGCTACTTCGTGGAAATCCTGCGCACCAGCCAGCCGAAGATTTCTCGCCACCTGGCGTATTTACGCAACGCCGGAATCGTGGCCGCCAGACGGGAAGGGAAGTGGATGCACTACCGGCTGGCGATTCCGCAGGATCAAGCGGCCGCAAGTATTTTGCGGGAAACGTTAAAGCACCTGCGGGAAAAGCCAGAGATGAAGCGCGACGTTTCGCGGCTCAGTTCCGCATGCTGCTCGCCGCAAAAGTTTGGACTGCTGCAGGGCGCGCCGGCTCCCGCGCGAGTAGCTACGGCCGCCGCAGCCGGCCGATGAGTGCTAGTCCGCCAGCGGGTCCGGGCGAAACTGAAAGTGTAGAACCTTGCTTGTCGTCCCTTTGCCGCCCTCGGCGTGAAAAGGCGTTCGCGTGCCGTAGGTCGTCCAGATCCCCTTGCCCTTCCAACCCGCCTTGGGATCGTCGATGCGCCCGTCCATGCCTTTCGCGTAGAAGCCCATCGGATAGGGCACGCGTAGCACGACGAACTTGCCGCTGTCCGGCAGCAACGCCAGCAGCGCATCATTGCCGTTGCCGGTAGCAATCGGAACGTTCTTGCCCAGGCCAAACGTGTCGAACTGATCCACCCAGTCGTAATAGGGAGCCTCGGCGCTCCCTGGATCGCTAACGCCCCGCAACTGCGGCCCGGGCAGTTGATACAGCGTCCAGCCCTCCGGACAATGTTGTCCCGTCGCCGTCGGCCCGTTGAGCGGCCCTTTGCATTTGCGCCGATCAAAGCTGGCCAGGTGTCCGCTGGCGATCACCGTCCACACCACGCCGTTGCGGTCGATATCCAGCCCGCGCGGCGAGTACCCATGAACGGGCGCCTTGGGATCGTTCCAGGGAAGCTCGTAAAGTTCCGCCAGCGCCGTGGCGGGCGGGTTCGAGCCTGGCGCGAGCCGCACGACCGCGCCAGGGAAGCCTAGCACTGTGCCCCACACCGAGCCGTCTACCGGGCTCACCGTGACGCCGTAAAACGCCGCCGCGATGCGCTTGTCCTTGGTGGGATCGAGCGGTTGGTCCGGCTCCACGTACGCGTCGCGCTTTCCGTTGCCGTTGGTGTCCAGGACCAGCGCAGTCCACCCCTGCGATTTCTGTTCGTCGTGGGTCGCATCGAACATCTTGGTGTTCAGCCAGCCCACCGCTCCACCGCCGCCGCCGCTACTGGTCCACAACGTGTTGTTGGCGTCTTCGGCGAAAACCAAGTGGTGAGTGCCGAAGCACGTATCGATCAGCGTGACCTGCTTGGTTTTCGGATCGTATACCGCCAAGTGTCGGCCACTGCTCTGCAGCGGAAACAACGCCGCCGAAGGATTGCTCGAGCCATCCTTGCAAAACGCCGGGTTGTCGCTCGGGCGAATCCTCGACGTAAACCACACCCGCCCCTTCTCGTCGAACATCGGATTGTGCACATTTGCTTGGCTGTGCCAGATGGCCTCATTGCCCCAGTACGGCGAAGGCGCGGGAATCGGATCGTCCGCGGTCGATGGCGTCTTCGGATCGCGCACCGGTAACTTCACCTCGCTCTTCGTCGCGCCTACCGGGTCCAGCACCGGCAAATAATCCGCGCTTAGCTCCGCCGATCCATAGAGCATGCCGTTGGCGTTGACGGTAGGATTCCTCTTGTCGGTAGCGATCTCGTCGTGGAGATAGGCCTTGGCGTCGGCCCAGTCCCACTCGCTGATCACCACGTTCCGCTCCACCCCTTGCGGCCGCGGCGGCGCCGGGGGCAATTCGCCCGCGGCGATCCGGTCCGTCCAATCCGCGAATGTCGGCAGGGCCTTTTCCGGACCAAGCTGCGCCAGCCCGTTGATCATGTTGCCGCCGGCCTGGCCGGAAAGGATTCGCCGCGACCATGCCGCCGTCGAGGAATTGAAATTTCCCAGGCTCTTGGGGATCTCTCTCGTAGCCTTGTCACCCAGTTGATGGCACGTCCAGCAAGCATCCGTCTTCAGCAAGTGCAGCCACTGCCCCTGGCTCTTCACGTTTTCTGGAATGCCATTGCCTTTTGGTCCGGTGCCGGGAAACTCGCTCTTCTCCGGCGCCCGCAACAGCGAAAACCAATACACCGCCGGGTAGTATTCCGCCGCAGCGCGCGCGTCCGGCGCGATCACCGCATTCAGGTTGAAGATCTTACCTGGCGTCGCTGGAACCGGCTGGGAGTCGACCAGTCCATAGCCACGCACCCATATCTTGTAGTTCGCCTTGGGCAGTTGCGGCACCAAGTAACTCCCGTTATCGTCCGTAACCACGATCTTTACAAATTTGGTCGGCAGGTCGTTCGTCTCCGCAATCACCCACACGCCTGCCTCCGCCCCCTTCGAGCTGGTGACCACGCCTCCGATATCGTTGCTCCCGACGTGCATCGCTTCGCCGCCGGTCTGCTGCGCGCTCCGCCCAGCAAGCGACGCCGCCAAAAACACCGCGATCACTACTAGTCCTGTTCCCAAAACTCGCCTGGTCATAGTGTTTGGAACTCCCTGTAGGGCGAACGCCAGCCATCTTAGTCTGGAATCGCGATCCGCACTCGCGAATTCGGTAATCGGTAAGGCCGAAGGACGAAACGAAGCCGCATCCTAAGCACGCGCAGGGGAGTTGTCAATCGGCGTCATTCGCCGGTACTAAAGAGAACGATCTTTCGGGCCAAACGCCCTCATTTCTTCTGAGCCTCCTCCGATATGTCGGGAGAGTCGCCGGTTTGATGGCCCACGATCTGAAACAGTAGAAAAGCATGAATGGCGTCCGTAGCCTGTCCGTTCGCCGCCGTGATCCGCACCTTCGCACCCTTTTCCGTTTCTTCATAGTGGTAATCAATTTGGTCGCGCAGATGCGACATGGTCGCCACGCCGGGCGGCGTTGTGCCGTGAGTGAACATCGGAGACTCGAAATTGCCTGCGGAAAACATAGCCGTGATGTGCGTCAGGTGCTCGCGAATCTGTTCGCGGCTTTCGATGTCCTTGAGATCGTTCACCTCGACTTCAATGGCTCCTCCGTCTTTGAAAAGCCGAAAGTGGTGCGTGGTCTTGGCATGCGCGAAGCCCATGGCCTGGTCTCCACGCTTAATCACTTCGTGTTGATGGTCGTTGCGATATTGTGGCGGGTCCTTCTGCTGGGCCTGGCATGTCAGGCCCAGCGACAGAACTGTCAGCAGAGCTGCCGTCCGCATCGTTTACCTTTCCTTCTTTCTCTTCCTCGCAAAAATCCCGATGGTTAGACGCATCGGCGCCGGCTCGTCTAGCGGGTTCACTAGTCTTCGCGTTCGACGCGGCAATAGCAATACAGAAACTGCTGCGTAGTGCCGAAGGGTGTTTCGTGCAATTCTCTGGAACTCTCTACCAGCCGAAAGCGCGCTCCAAACTGATCGTGCAACTCTTCTGCGTCGTAGCGCACAACCTCCAGGCCGCTGCATTCCGCGGGACCCTCGGGTCCGAAGGTGCTGACGATCACGTGCCCGCCGGGCCGGACCGCCTCAGCCACTTTTCGGACGTACGCGATCCGTTGCTCCATCGTGGTGAGAAAATGGAATACCGCGCGGTCGTGCCACACGTCAAAAGCCAAAGGCTTCAGTTGCACTGTAATAATGTCGGCGACCATCCAAAGAACTCGTTCCGCGCTAGGCCCCAAACGCTTCTTGGTCACGTCGATCGCCGTCTGCGAGACATCCAGCACGCTGATGTTCTGATAGCCCCGCGCGAGCAGGTCATCGACCAGCGTGGACTCGCCCCCTCCCACGTCAATAATCGATGCCGAAGGTCCGCCAGCCGCCCGCTCGATGAGTGCCAGCGAGGTTTCCAGGTGCGGACGGTACCAGCTAACCGCCTCAGGCGCCTTCGTCCTGTAGATCTTCTCCCAATGCGTTCTCGTATCCATTACAATCCTGCGGCAGTCCAGCCAGCGACTAGTCCCTCAGCATAAGCCACCAACAAACCGGGCGGCGCGGAATAAATCGTGGCCCTCCGCGTCTCTGCGACCTCTGCGTTAAGTCTTGTTTTTTCTTTGCCTTAGGGAAGATTACCATAACTCCTTTCATTTGATGACCATACCCTCGTGTCTACGTTACCCTGGCCGCCGGGGACGCAGCCCCTCAAACTGCCGGTACCCATATCCCATTGCAGTCTCGAACACATAGTGCAAGAATCAGGCAATCGGCGGAAACAGTTCCGCCCCTCCCGGTGTCTAAGCCAATAGAGCGGACACCGGACACAGAGGCAGCTTCAGAATGCCGAACCCGGTCGAAGGTCGAGGGTCAACCGCTTCGCGGTTGCACGTGGAAATGGCCGCTTCGCGGTCGCAGTGGGTGGGTCACGAAGGCTCGAGTTTTGCCGCTGAGCCGGAAAGGCCGACAGTGTCCGATTGGGCTAGCGCCCTCTCGTGGGGCCGCGATGAGACCGAACTCGTAACCGAACTGCAGGCCGGTTCGGAAACGGCTTTCGATTGGCTCGTTACCCACTACCACGGACCGGTCTATAACCTCATCCTGAGCATGCTCGGGGATGTTTCGGACGCCGCCGACGGCACCCAAGAAGTTTTCTTGAAGGCATTTCGCGGCATCCGCAGTTTCCGGCAAGGCAGCTCTTTGAAAACCTGGCTCTACCGCATCGCCATCCGCGAAGCGCTCAATCACAAGCGCTGGTTCAAGCGTCATCTGCAAAAGAATGTCTCCATCGACGCGGAACCCGAAGAAGGGCACAACCCCATCGAGATTGAAGACCTGGGCCCCACGCCTTTCGAGCAGCTCGCCACCCACGAAATTCAAGCCGCGGTGCAGGGCGCTCTTCAACAGGTCCAGGAAGTGTTCCGCGGCGCGGTGATTTTGCGGGACCTGGAAGGCCTGAGCTACGAGGAAATTGCCGAGGTGCTGGAGTGCAGCGTCGGCACCGTAAAGTCGCGCATCCTGCGCGGACGTCGTGCGCTGAAAGACCTTCTGGAGCCGTTACTCGCGGATCGATCTGCGGTCGCGGCCGTACCGATCGAGGACAGAGAAGCTGCGGCGGGTGGCAGCGCCTCAGTCAGCTCCAGCAGGATGCCGCGCCCAGGTTTCGCGCCGGCTTTTGGCCGGCACGCCGCCACGGTTTCGGCACGAAGCAGGTTCTCGCGGGAAAGTTCCCCGAGTGAGGAACCCCAATGAAGTGCCCCACGGTTCGTACCAAGCTGGCCGGCTATCTGGACGACGCCATCATCGGCGCCGCCCGCGTCGACGAACGCGTGCGTGTTCGCGAGCATCTGGAAGGTTGCGCCGAGTGCCGCGAAGAGCTACAGCGCTTCCGCAAGCTGTCCGTCCTTCTGTCGCGTATGCCTCGGAGCCTCCCTCCCGCGGACCTGGCGGTACGTATTCGTGTGGCGGCCGCGCAATCCACTTCCACCCAGGATCTTCCCAGCCGCCTGCGTAAGATGCGCGATCGCGCCGAAATTCTTCTCGATAACGTTTTTCGCCCGATCACCGTTCCAGCCACCGGCGGATTTTTCTCCGCCATCCTGGTTTTCGTGCTGGTACTGCAACTGATCGCGCCGGGTATGCCCGTGCGTGCCATTTCCAACGATGTTCCGCTCGATATTTTGCGCCCCGCGCAACTGCTCACGCTTTCCGACTACCCGCAGTCGTGGGCCCCGGAGAAGCACGATCTGGAGCTTTCGCTGCCGCATGGTTTGCTGCTCGACGTCACCGTCGACCAGCACGGCCAGATGGTGGGCTACCAGATTCTGTCCGGACCAACGAGCGTCGATCTGCGTCATCAGCTCGACCAGATGCTGCTGTTCTCCCGCTTCCGCCCTATGCTGAGCTTCGGCCGGCCCACCTCCGGCGGCCACGTCATCCTGAGCTTCAGCGCCGTCCGCGTCCGCGGCTAAGTACCGAGAAAAACTTTGCATCTAGCTCCTCGCGCCATATCCACCCGCGAAGTTCTGGTTCGATCGGTCGCGGTTCGATTCCTTGCTATACGCATCGCCGGAATGTTTGCGTTCGCCTTTTTCCTGGCCGTGCTGTTCGTTTTTCCGCGCGCCGCGCAGGCGTCTCCGCAATCTGCTCCGGCGCAGGCGGGCTCTCCGGAGCGCGCCCTGTTCGACGCCGCCAATCGCGAGCGCGCCGCGAAGGGCCTCACACCGCTGCGATGGGATGAATCGCTAGCCACCGCCGCCCGCCAGCACGCCCAGTTGCTGGCCCAGCGCAATGTGTTGTCACACCAACTCCCGGGCGAGCCTCCACTCGAAGATCGCGCCCGCCAAGCCGGCGCCCGCTACTCCGTCATCGCCGAGAATGTCGCCGACGGCGCCACCCCGGAAGCGATCCACATCGGGTGGATGCACTCCGCCCCGCATCGCGCCAATCTCCTGGCACCGGAACTCACCGCGGTGGGCATCGCGGTAGCGGCTTCACCGGAACGAAAGATCACTGGGCGAGTGCTCTTCGCGGTCGAAGATTTCTCGCTAGCCGTTGCCAATCTGAGTTACGAGGAGCAAGAAAAGCAAGTGGCCGCATTGCTGGCGAAGCGCGGATTGCAACCCAGCGATGCCAGAGAGGAAGCGCGGAAGACTTGCGAAATGGATCATGGAATTCCCGGCAGCCGGGCCGCGATGGTGGTGCGTTATGAAGCGGCCGACCTGAGCCGTCTGCCCGAGAATCTCCAGAAAGAAATTCAAGGCGGTAGCTACCACACGGCGGCAGTGGGAGCTTGCGAACCCACAGGTGGCAAGGGATCCATGCGTTTTCGCGTCGCGGTGCTCCTGTTCTAAGCAACCGGATCGAGCCTTGACCCCATCCTATCGCCGGTATAGTTTCGAGCGGGCTTCGCTTTCTCTTTAAATGGAGTTTGCCGCCATGCAAACCTCGCCAAAATTATTCTCTGTTCTATTTTCTTCTCTCCTGCTGCTTCTCATCCCACGCAATGGCGCCGGCCAATCGTCATCCGCAGCATCTGGCATCAAGATGACGGTACGCTTCGGTGCCTCCGGCATGTCCGGCGAGCAGACCATCTATATTCGCGGCGACCGCAAGCGCATGGACTATCGCAACGCCACCGGAGGTGCCCAGCGTGCCGATGGCTCCATCGATGTGCGCTACGGGCCGCACATTGCCTCCATTACTCGCTGCGATTTGGGGCAGATGCTGGAGTTGAATCTCGACGCGCGGGAGTATCGCGCGGTGCCGTATCCTCCGAATCCGTTTACCAAAGAGCAGATGGAAGCGCGCGGTATCAAACCGCAAAGCGGCGTGCCGAACGAACCGACGCTCCTGATTGAAACGACAACGGTGGACACGGACGAGCGAAAAGAATTTTATGGGCACACTGCCCGGCACATCATTACCACACGGAAACAGACGCCGTTAGAGGGTTCACAATCGCAGGCCCAGGAAGCCGTGACGGACGGATGGTACATCGATATCGATAACCGGATTTCCTGCGACCAGAAATGGCCCGAGGGCGCGCATGCCTACGTCTCCTTGAGGTCATCCACGGACAGCCGTGCGCCGGACCTGCCCAAATTCGTGGATGTGGGCAAGCCGGAAACAGGATTTGCGATCGAACGGAAGGTCACTACTCGCGGCTCGTATGCGATGCCGGATGGCACAAAAAGAGAGAGCACCACAACCAGCGAAATGACCGCCACGCAGCTCGAGGAGGGTCCTCTCGACGCCGCGGTTTTCGAGGTCCCCGCTGGATTCCGCCAAGTTGCCCATATCGAAACCAATCCGCCAGCGGATTGGCAGACGGCCTGGGCTAGTGCCTGGGTGCGGTTCAAAGCGAAGGTTGAGAGGTTATTCGACTGAAGGTTTAGACATCCATCAATGGTCGGCCATAACTCAAAAGAATTTTCACGGCACGGCGCTCTCGGGAAAACTTTCGTCCAATCCACTTGGCTTTATCGGACTGAGCAAACTAACTACCGCGGTGACCGCTAGATTTCCGCACAGTCCGAGGAAGCCCGCATTCAGCCCAAAAAAGGGATCGCGTTTGCCGAGCATCAGAATGGCACCGATGCTGATGCCGGCCACTAACCCCGCGAAAACCCCGGGCATGGTGACTCGCCTGGAATACAAGCCCAGCACCACGCCAGGAAAAAATTGGGCCACACCGGCATATCCCAAAATCAGCAAGGACACCAAGGTAGTGGAGCTATGGATGGCGAAGAACAGCGCTACCGCGGTGATCACCAGCACCATGATCCGAGCCAACTTAGCGACCTGGTCGTCTGTCATACTCGGGGCGAAGATAGGGCGGTACAGGTTCTTGACGAACAGGGTGGCCGCGCTAAGGATCAGGATGGCCGCAGGAACCATAGCCGTAAGCGCCCCGGCGCCGCCGATCAAACCGAGAAACCACGCGGGAAAAGTCTTCCGTACCAGCGTCAACAAAGCAAGATCTCCATTGCTCATGCCCGGCAGAATCAAAACCGCGGTGAAGCCTACCAACAGCATCAAAGGCATGGTGATGCTATAGAGGGGCATCACCACTGCATTGCGGCGCAAGGTGTCCCCGCTCTTGGCAGTAAAGCTGGCTGCGAAATTCTGAGGCCACATGAAGAATCCAACAGCAGTGAGCAGCACCGTTGACACATACCAGGCGTGCCCGAGATTCGGGGTGGTGCCTGGCATAACCAGGTGGTGGGGCCTGGCGCGCAGCAGGGCCGCGAACATCTGGCCTACCCCGCCAAAATAGATGTAGGGCACAGCGATGCCAACAAACAGTGCGGCAGCAAGCAGCAGGAGGTCCTTCAGAACGCAAACCCAGGCGACTCCCCGCACTCCACTGGCAAATACGAATGCTGCCACAAGGGCGAAGGCGACCAGCATCGCCGGGGTGCGCCCGATGCCTTGAGAACTTGCTACTTCCACAATGATCCCCAGCCCTGTCAGTTGGAGCTGCAAGTACGGGATGATGAAGACCACGCCCACCAAGGCTACGAAGGCCGCAAGATACTTGTTGCGATAACGCACCTGGAAAAAGTCCGCTTGGGTCTGCAGCCCATACTTCCGGCCTACCTCCCAGACCTGCGGCACGATGAAGAACGAGACGACGAAGACCAGCGGTTGATATCCGAGAATGTACAGGGCTGGTCCACCCCTGGAGTACGCGCAACCGCTGGCCCCGAGGAAAGTGAAGGTGGTATAGACCTCGCCGGCCATCAGCAGCCAAACCAGCACCAGGCCAAAGCCTCTGCCGGCGACGGTCCACTGCTCCAAATCCATCTTGTAACGAGCCCCGACGTAGAAGCCAATGAAGGAGCCGACGGCGACAGTGCCGAAGATCAAAGTCAGGGCAACGGCGCTTGCGCTCACGCGGCGTCGGCCCCTTTATTAGGAGGTTGGGACTCGGGATCGCGTCGCGTCTCCAATCGATAGGCGCCCCACATGCAGAGTGGCGTGAGCGCGAGCCAAGAGGTCAGCCAGAAGAAATTAAACGGCAGGCCGAAGACCAGGGGGTAAATCCGATCCCACAAAGACACGGAAAAGCATGTCCCTACGAAGGGAATAAGGCCTAGCAACAACGAGCCGAAGGATGGTCTTTTCAGCACGAGGTTCGTTCCGGCTTCAGACCGACGGCGTGAGTGGAACCGTACACAAGCCGAGTAGTGCGGCGGAGTATACACTCATCGCCCTTCGCGCAGGACCGTTTTCGAACAAGAAATACTTGCGTCTGGGATCAAGACCACATAGACTACGCCCATGGTTCGCGCCTCTTACTCGTATTGGTTTAGCTTTTGGACCCACTCACATCGGTGGCGAGGGGCGAATCTGTAAGTAGAGCAGCAAAACGAGACACTTCGACCCACTCGCAACTGAGTGGGTTTTTTGTTTTTAGGGGCAAAAGTTTCGAGGACCGCAAGAATGAAGCCGAGAGGGTTAAGCCATGATCATTTCGATAAAACTGCACGCTACGCGGCAGGAGATCGATGAGGTGCGTAACCAGGTGGAACATTTTGGCTACAAGGTGCACTCCATCGAGGGCGAGGAGCGCGTCGTGATCGGCGTGGTGGGCGTCGGCGACGTCACCGCCTGCATGGAATCGGTCGAGGCCATGCCGCAGGTGGAGAAGGTGGTGCGCATTTCTGCGCCGTACAAATTTGTGAGCAAAGAGTTCCGGCCCGGGCGCACGCGGATTCGCGTCAACGGCACGGAAGTCGGCGGCGACGAATTTGTGGTCATGGCCGGGCCCTGCTCGGTGGAATCGGAAAAGCAGATCATGCAGGCTGCCGAAGGCGTCGCCAAAGCGGGCGCCAAGATGCTGCGCGGCGGCGCGTTCAAGCCGCGCACCTCGCCCTACGATTTTCAGGGCATGGAAGAAGAAGGCCTGAAGCTGCTGCAACAGGCCAAGAAAGCCACAGGCCTGGCGATCATCACCGAGGTCATGAGCGACCGCGACGTGGACTTGATCGCGCAGTACGCCGACGTGATGCAGGTCGGCGCGCGCAACATGCAGAACTTCGTGCTGCTCAAGGCGCTCGGCAAGTGCGGCCGGCCAGTGCTGCTGAAGCGCGGCATGAGCGGCACCATCAAAGAGTTGCTGATGTCCGCGGAATACGTGGTGGCCCACGGCAACCCGGACGTAATCCTGTGCGAGCGCGGGATCCGCACCTTCGAAACCGCCACGCGCAACACCTGCGACATCGCCGCAATCCCGGCCCTTAACGAGCTGACGCACCTGCCGGTGATCCTGGATCCCAGCCACGCCACCGGGAAGCGCAGCCTTGTGCCCGCGCTATCGAAAGCGGGCGTTGCCATCGGCGCCGACGGCCTGATAGTCGAAGTTCATCCCGCGCCAGAAAAAGCCATCAGCGACGGCGCGCAATCCCTGGACCTGCCGCAATTCGAAAAAATGATGCACGAATTGCAGCCCTACATCCACCTCTGGCAAGATTCGCGGAAAAAGGAAGTAGCAGCAGCGGCCGGCCGTTGAGTTCCGGGCCAGCCCGACCATTCCGCGGCCCCGTTACGATCAGAACAAGTTCCCTCGCCGGGACCAAATTTGCATGCATCCTAGGAGAGGCGGTTTCTCTCGGAAGGAAACACGGGTAATCCAAGGATGCGGAAAGCGAAGGACGAATTTGGCCGCGGTTCGATCCGCAAACTGATCGCGGCGGGTTGTTTTGTAGGGCTGTGCTGTGTCGCGGCGCCGTCGGCGCTTGCGGACCAGCCGCAATCCTCGCAGGAGCCTAACCCGCCCGTGCGGCTGATGGGCGCGAAGGATGGCCGGGCGATCGTCAAGGCCGCGCGAGAGCACGATCAGCCGGCGCCAGGCACTCAGGATTGCTCGCATTTGGTTCATGAGATTTACGCGACCGCTGGTTTTACGTATGCATACGCGAGTTCGTTCGATCTGTACGCCGGGCACGTGAGCTTTGCTCAGGTCAAGACCCCGCAGCCCGGCGATTTGATCGTGTGGCCGGGGCACGCCGGGATCGTGCTCGATCCGCGGACCCACAGCTTCTACAGCCTGGTCCGCTCTGGCCTGGATGCCGAGGATTACAACGGGCCATATTGGAGGTCGCGCGGAAAGCCGCGCTTCTTCCGGTACGTCGTGCAGGGTCGCGAGAACGTGCTAGTTGCCAAGGCCAAAACGCCGGCTGCCTCGCCTGCCGCGGGAACGACCAATTCGCGCGACACGACGGCGGTCCTTGCGGACCGCTCGGATGCGCATGCCTCCTCGGTAGAACAGCGGTCCGCGAAAACCGCTTCGGAACGCGCGGCGGTGATTTACGGACTGAAGGCAATCGACGGCGCGTCTGCGGTGCCGCCGGAGGTCCCCGCGAGCATCGTTGTCGCCGAGGGGCGCCAGCCGCCCACGCGCGACGAAGTGGCGGAAGGCATCTCGGAGTTGAGCAACGCCGCAGGAAATCTCCTGCGGGTCGACGATCTAGCCAACGTCGGTCTGCCTGTCGTGATCTACGACCAACTCAGCGTCGAGCGCTTGGAATTCAAGCGTGACCACGGCTGGGCCCATCTGCAAGTGGATTCCACGCTGTCCGTCTCCAACGGCGAGACCCAGTTGCAAAAGCGCCGCGACAACGTGCGCTGGGAACTTCGCCGCGCGGAATCCGGCTGGGAGGCCGTTGCACCGCTCGATCGCACTTTTGTACCGCGCCAAGTGGCCGTGGCTATTTTCGTCGCGCAACTTGCCCACCTGACACAGAATGACGGCGGGGGAGCCCATGCGGACGCAGTCCACCGTCAAGAGGCGCAGCTCGCCGGCCTCCTCAACGCCCTGCTGGGGAACAAATAGCGCTTTGCTGCCAGTTTAGAATTGCGCGCGGAAAATTAGCTCGCCGAAGGCGCCTGTGTGTCCAAAAAGCTCTCGGAGGCTTCCAGGGCCGTGGGGTAGACCTTCATCAATCGATCTACTTTCGTCAGTTTCAAGATGCCGCTGATCATTCCGGTGACCCCGGCGAGGCGCAGCGTCCCGCCGGCAAGTTTCAGCCGCGACAGGCAGTTGACGATTTTCCCCAAACCGCCGCTATCCAGCTTCGACACGCCGGACAGATCCAGGACCACGCGGGTGCGCTTTTCCTGCAGCAGTTCATCCACGGCAATTTCCAGCCTCTTGCACTCGACGCCCATTTGCAGCGGGCCTTTTAGCTCCAGTGTGACGATGCCCGGGCTTAGTTCTTTTCTGACGATTTGCACGGAGCCTCCTTCGCGCGAGTCACCGCGCGAAAATAGAAAAACGAAACACCATCCAGCATCGCAGCCGCTGTCAAGCGCCGGCCGCGTCGCTCGTTGCGGCCGCTTCGCCCTCGTCGCAAGGAAACTCGCGGATCACCCGGGTGCAATCCGAAAGGGCGTCCAGCAGCGAGTTGCCCCAGCCGGTGGGCAGGAACGGCGCAACCCTTTGATTCACCGGCTTGTCCGCCTGCGCAAAGAAGCGCACAAACTGCCCTGGCGGCGGAACCGCAAATTCCCGCACGGTGATGACAAAGCTGACGTCGCAGGGTTTCTGGCACTTCTTGAAGGAAAACAAATGCAGCGCAGCGAGTTCCTCGGTTGGGTGCTTCTGAGCAAATCGCCAATCGCTCACAAACTCCTCCCTTGCGTGCAACCGCACCGCTCGATGGAACCGTTGCGGGAACACGCGCATATTAGGCCGCACGGTGCTTCAAGTCAACGCGACGCGCCGCGAGCGCCATACCGCGGGTCGCTTGACCCACCCTGCCGCGCACTCTAGTATGTTGCCGACATGCCCGGCGCGGACTCTCTGATCGGTCAAACCGTTTCTCATTACACAGTTACCCGCAAGCTGGGCAGCGGGGGCATGGGCGTAGTTTACGAGGCCGAAGACACGCGCCTCGGGCGGCGCGTAGCTCTGAAGTTCCTTCCCCATGAGATGGCCCAGGACGCCCAGTTGCTGGAACGCTTCCAGCGCGAAGCGCGGGCCGCATCGGCTCTCAATCATCCGAACATCTGCACCGTTCACGCGATCGAACAACACGAACGCCAGCACTTCATCGTCATGGAACTCCTCGAGGGGCAGACGCTGGCGCAGATGATCGGGCGCCAGCCGTTTGAAATCGAGCGCCTGCTGGCCCTGGCGATACAAATCACGGACGCCCTCGAATCGGCGCATGCGAAGGGGATCGTGCATCGCGACATCAAGCCCGCGAACCTCTTCGTTGTCGCGCGCGGCCAGGTGAAGATTCTCGACTTTGGCCTGGCCAAGATGGAGCGGCCCAGCGCCGCTCCCGGCAGTGGTGGCGCGCCATCACAGATGGAAACGTTGCTGGCTAGCGACGAGCTCACCACGCCCGGCTCGGCCATGGGCACTGTCTCTTACATGTCCCCGGAGCAAGCCCGCGGACAACTGGTGGACGCCCGCACCGATCTTTTTTCCGTGGGAACAGTGCTCTATCAGATGGCCACCGGGGTTCCGCCATTCCAAGGCGACACTTCGGCAATTATTTTTGATGCGATCTTGAACCGCGATCCGGCCCCCATTACCCAAGTAAACCCGGCGCTGCCGCCGGAATTCGGCCGCATCCTCAACAAGGTGCTGGAAAAAGACCGCAACCTGCGCTGCCAATCGGCCACCGAGCTGAAGACCGACCTGAATCGCTTGAAGCGCGATCTCGACTCCGGTCAAAAGCGCGCAGCGGAAACCAGCGATTCACGCTCCGGCGCCGCCAAGCAGAGCGCCAAATCGATTGCCGTCCTCTATTTCGAAAATCTCAGCGGCGTGAAAGAAGATGAGTACTTCCGTGACGGAATCACCGAGGACATCATCACCGAGCTTTCAAAAATCAAGGGCCTGAACACCTTTTCGCGGCCGACTGTGCTGGCCTATCGAGACAAACAGGTCACTCCGGCTCAGATTGGGCAACAACTCCGGGCCGCCTACGTCCTGGCGGGCAGCCTCCGGCGCGCAGGGAACCGTCTCCGAATCAACGCCCAGTTGGTTGACACGCACACCGATTTTCCTTTGTGGTCCGAACGCTACGACCGCGAAATGAAAGACGTCTTCGAGGTGCAGGACGAAATTGCCCGCAAAATTGCCGAGGCGTTAAGAATCACCCTGTCCCCGCAAGAGCAAGAGGCCATCGCCGCCAAGCCCACTGACAACCTCCAGGCTTATGACCTATACCTGCGAGGCAAGAGCTACGCGCGCCGCCAGACCCGCCAGGATTTAGAATTTGCGCTGCAAATGTTCGAGAACTCCTTCACGCTCGACCCTAAATTCGCGCTAGCTTTCGCCGCCAGCGCCAACGCCTGCGCGCTGCTCTACACCAACTACGGGCGCGACACCGTTTGGATGGAGCGGGCCAAGGCGGCCGCTCAGAAGGCCACCGCGCTGAGCCCCGATCTGCCCGAGGTCCAGGTTGGCGAAGCCTGGATCCAATGCGCCGACGGCCGCTACGAGGAAGCCGTGCGAACCGTCAAGCAGGCCATCGAGCGCAAACGCGATTGCGAGGGCGCCTACTACCTTCTGGTTCGCGCCTTGTTCGCCTCGGGCCGCTACCAGGAGGTCGCCAGCATCGCGGACGTCGCGTTGGAAGCCAGCGGAGAAGACTACAACGCGTACGTGCCGGTCATGAACTCGCTCGCAGCGCTCGGCAAGGACGACGCGCTGAAGAACATCCGCCAGCGTCTGATTTCCGCCTTGGAGAATCACCTGAAGAAGGTGCCGGAAGATGCGCGTGCCCGCATCCTGCTGGGCGGCCACTATGCCGAAGTCAACCGGATTGACGATGCCGTCCGCGAGACGAATCTGGCGATAACCTTGCGCCCCAATGAAGCCGTCGTCCTCTACAACGCGGCCTGCAACTACTGCCTGCTGAAGCGCAAGCCGGAGGCCATCGACACGCTCCGCAAGGCCTGGGAAGCCGGGTTCAAAGACCCAGGCTGGGCCAGGCGCGATCCGGACCTGGCTCTCCTGCATGGCGACCCGGAATTCGAGCGCATGTATCCCGCCAGCGGCGCGTCCAAGTAACCATTTTTCGCTAAGCAGGGCGTTTAGTAGGGCCTCTTGTAGGGCGCGCTTTAGCGCGTCCCGCGTAGCCTTCTCAAATATGGTTGAAGAGCAACGGCGCGCCCAGCTTGGACGTGTAGTTCGGCCGATAGCGCTCGGTATTGTAGAGGCTGGCGATATCCACCTTGCGCGCGCCAAGCGAAGACGCGGGCAACGGCGCGTGGGAGTAGCACCCGTTCTGCACGCCAACCATGCGGCCGTACACGCCGTCGCGCAGCAAATCCACGGCGATGTTGGCAAACGTGATGGCCACGATCTGGTCGATAGCGTCGGGCTCGCCGCTGCGCAGGTCATAGGTCAAATCGCTGATCATGATTTCGTTGCCGGTGCGTCGCTTGATTTCCTCGCCTAACGTTTGGCCAATGTCCATCTTCTTGCGATGGCCGTAGGCGTCGGCCTCCCCGTATTCCTCGACCTTGTGGTCCTTCCACGTGGCGCCTTCTGAGACCACGATCAGCGCATAGTGGCTCAGGTTGTTGCGTTTGTCCTCGGAAAGAATATGGGCCACGCGATCCAGGTCGAAGGGATATTCCGGGATCAAACAGCGCGTCGAAGTGACATACGCCGTGTACAGGGCGGTGAAGCCGGCGTCGCGGCCAAAAATGCGGAAAATCCCGATGCGTTCGTGCGAGCCCAGGGTGGTGCGCTGCCGGGTGATCAATTCCTTGGCGCGGGTGATGGCCGTGGAAAATCCGATGCAATACTCCGTACCTTGAACGTCGTTGTCCATCGTCTTAGGTATGGCGATGACCGGCATGCCCGCAGCCGCAAGGGCCGCCGAAAAACTTAGTGTGTCGTCGCCGCCGATGGTCACCAGGCAAGTGATGCCCAGGCGTTCCAGGTTCTCCAGCACGATGGGAGTGAAATCGTAGTGCTTGCCATCGAACGGCAGTTTTTTCACGCGGTCCGGCTGGATGTGCTTGGGGATTTTCGATTCGGACATCTTGCGCGGATTGGTGCGCGAGGTATGCAGAACCGTGCCGCCGGTGCGATCGATGGTGCGGGTGTTCTCGCGGGTGAGCGGGCGAATGTACACCGGATCGATTTCCAGGGAAGTGTCCATGTGCGTCAGGCCTTCCCAGCCTTTGCGAATGCCGATGACCTCGCGGCCCAATTCGCGCGCGCGATACACGACGGACTTGATCACGGGATTCAAGCCGGGGACGTCGCCTCCGCCGGTGAGGATGCCGATGTTATTTTTTGCCGCCACGACTATGATTCTCCTCGGGACTCAGGATTTGTCGTCGCGTCGCGCCGCCGCGTCGAGACCTCAACATCTTCGCACAAGTTCGCAGCGAATCAGAGTGCCGGTTTAAAGAAGATCGATATTGTATGAGGCACGGAGCGCTAGCGGCGCGAGAAAATTAGAAAACTACGAATTTAGTTTTCAAACGGAAGATTTCTGGCTAGTCTATGCCTCGCCGAGGGGGACTTGATGGCTGAGAGTGGGACGCGAACAGCGAGCGGTGGTCAATGGTTTGCCACGTTGCGGCGGGATGCCTGGTGGGTGGAGATTATTCCGGTCATCGTAGTGCTTGGAGGTTTTGGGCTCTACGCAACTTTGCGAGCCTTTGAGGGGAAATTCTATGAATGGGGCCCGTATTTGTCTCCGTTCTACTCGCCTTTGATCGACGAGCATCACCAATGGTGGAAGCTTTCTCCGGCGTTACTGATTCTGGGCGGACCGCTCGGCTTTCGCGCTACCTGCTATTACTACCGCAAGGCCTACTATCGCGCTTTCTTTCTCGATCCGCCGGGTTGCGCGGTAGGCGAGGGACGGCGTTCCTACAGCGGCGAAACCAAGTTTCCGTTCATCCTGCAGAACCTGCACCGTTATTTCTTGTACCTGGCGATCCTCTTCCTGGTTTTTCTGTGGAAGGACGCCATTCAGGCATTCTTTTTTGACGGAAAGTTTGGAATGGGCGTGGGTACGCTGGTGATGCTCGTGAATATTTGCCTGCTGTCGACCTATACGCTTTCTTGTCATTCGCTGCGGCACTTGGCCGGCGGGAAGCTGGATTGTTTTTCTTGCGCGACCTTTGGCAAACCACGCTACAAAGCGTGGCGTGGACTCACCGTCTTGAATGAGCGGCACATGTTATTCGCGTGGTTGAGCCTCTTTTCGGTGGGATTGACGGACCTGTATATCCGGTTGGTGTCCAGCGGCGCCATCCAAGACGTGAGGCTCTTTTGAGCGATAAATTCGAGACACACGAAATGGATGTGTTGGTGATCGGCGCAGGGGGCGCGGGACTGCGTGCGGCCATCGAGGCGCTGGGACAAGGCGCTTCCGTAGGGGTAGTCAGCAAATCGTTGCTAGGCAAAGCGCACACGGTAATGGCTGAAGGCGGCATCGCCGCGGCCATGGCCAACGTGGACACCAAGGACGACTGGCGCACGCACTTTCGCGACACCATGCGTGGCGGCAAGAGCCTGAACAACTGGCGCATGGCCCAGCTTCACGCCCAGGAAGCACCGGAGCGCGTCCGCGAGCTCGAACAATGGGGCGCGCTGTTCGATCGCACGGAAGACGGAAACATTTTGCAGCGCGCGTTCGGCGGGCACACCTTCAAGCGGCTATGCCATGTCGGCGACCGCACGGGTCTGGAGATGATCCGCACGTTGCAAGACCGCGGCGTGCACATGGGCTTCGACGTGTACATGGAGTGCACCATCGTGCGGCTGCTGACGGACGGTGGCCGTTGCGCTGGCGCGATCGGCTATTGGCGCGAGCAAGGGCGCTTCGTCATTTTCAAGGCGAAATCCGTTGTGATCGCGACAGGCGGAATCGGCAAGGCCTGGCCGATCACCTCGAATTCGTGGGAATACACCGGCGACGGCATGTCGCTGGCCTACGGCGCGGGTGCCGAGCTGATGGACTTGGAATTTGTGCAGTTCCATCCGACCGGGATGGTCTGGCCGCCGGGCGTCCAGGGCTTGCTTGTGACCGAGGCGGTGCGCGGCGAGGGCGGAATCCTGCGAAACAAAGCGGGCGAGCGCTTCATGGAGAAGTACGACCCCAAGCGCATGGAGCTTTCCACCCGGGACGTGGTGGCGCGCTCGATCTACACCGAAGTGAAGGAAGGACGCGGCACCGAGCATGGCGGTGCGTACCTGGACATCTCGCACAAGCCCGCCGAATACGTGAAAAAGAAACTCCCGAGCATGTATCACCAGTTCAAGGAACTGGCCGACGTGGACATCACCAAGGGTCCGATGGAAGTCGGCCCGACTTGCCACTACGTGATGGGCGGGATTCGCGTGGATGCGGAGACGGCGCAGAGCACCTTGCCCGGGCTTTTTGCGGCGGGCGAAGCGGCGGCGGGCTTACACGGCGCCAACCGCTTGGGCGGCAACTCGCTCTCCGATCTGCTGGTGTTCGGGCGGCGCGCCGGTTTGACGGCGGCAAAGCACGCCAAGGAGGTATCGGCGCCCACTATCGACGCGGCGCAAATCGATGCCGCGGAGCGCGAGGCGCTCGTTCCGTTCCAGCGCCAAAGCGGCGAGAATCCCTACGCGATTCACCGCGATCTGCAAACGACCATGCAGAACCTAGTGGGCATCTTCCGCACCCGCGAAGATGTGCAGAAGGCGCTGGTGGAACTTGGCAAGTTGAAAGAGCGCTGGTCGCACACCAGCGTGGAAGGGTCGCGGATGTTCAATCCCGGCTGGCACCTGGCGCTCGATCTGAAATCGATGCTGACGATTTCGGAAGCGGTGGCCAAGAGCGCGCTGGTCCGCGAAGAAAGCCGAGGAGCGCACAGCCGTATCGACTTCCCGGAGTTGAGCGCCGAGTGGGGCACCAAGAACAACATCATTTTCCGCTCCGGAGCGGAGATGGGACTGCGCCAGGATACCCGGCCGGAGATGCCCGCGGAGTTGAAGCAGATTTTGGCCGAGGACAAATGATCGTCCTGCGCGAGACTCTCTCGATATCGCGCCTGGGAGACTCGATTAGATGGACACGCCGTGGAAAGCGCTAGCTCCTGTGGAGCGCGACCGGGAATACCTGGCCCTGCTGAGCTACTTGCCTTTGCGCAGCTACAGCAAGATTCCGCGGTTTTTCCAGTTCACGTTTCAGATTCAACGCCAGCTCAGCGGGTGTCCCGGGGCGCATGGGTACTCGATGCGAGCCAAGCTGCTCAGGCGCCAGTTCTGGACGCTTTCCGTTTGGGAGAGTGAGCGGGCGCTGATGGATTTCGTGAAGAAGATGCCGCACGGAGAGGTGATGAAGTCGCTGGCCCGGTATATGAGCGCGACCAAGTTCACCCGATGGAAAGTCCTGGGTTCGGCGATTCCTCCGAGTTGGAAGGATGCCGCCCAGCGCGAGTTACAGGAGACCTGAGCAATGGCGGATGCGATCCTCAAAGTTTTTCGCGGCGATAAGAGCGGCGGGAAGAATGTCGAGTTCAAGGTGCCGGTGGCGCCGGGAATGGTAGTGCTCGATGCGCTGCACTACATCCAGGGATACCAGGCGCCCGATCTAGCGGTGCGCTGGAACTGCAAAGCCGGGAAGTGCGGGTCATGCTCAGCGGAAGTGAACGGGCGGCCGCGGCTGACTTGCAAGACGCGTATGGATACGCTGCCGTTGGATCAGCCGATCACCGTGGCGCCGATGAAGACCTTTCCGGTGATCAAAGACTTGGTCACGGACGTCTCCTGGAACTACAAGGTGAACAAGAAGATTCCGCCGTTTAAGCCCAAGGCCGGAACGGATTGGAAGTTTTACCAGGAAGACGCCGACCGGGTGCAGGAATTCCGCAAGTGCATTGAGTGCTTCCTGTGCCAGAACGTATGCCACGTCCTTCGCGATCATGACCACAAGGAGCAGTTCGGCGGGCCGAGGTTTTTCGTGCGCGTGGCGGGGCTGGAGATGCACCCGCTAGATGCCGTCGACCGCGCCAAGCTGCTGCGCGACGATCTGGGCATCGGTCTGTGTAACATTACCAAGTGCTGCACGGAGGTCTGCCCGGAGGACATCCACATCACCGACAACGCCATCATCCCGCTGAAGGAGCGCGTGGTGGACCGCTACTACGATCCGCTGGTGTGGATCGCGCGGAAGATCGGCGGAAAATCCGGGGAATAAGAGTCCGCCAAGGAGGGTCTATGGATCTGAAGCTTAAGACCATATCGAAGTCAGGTATCGCGGAGGCCATCGCCAAGGCGGAGTTGTACCGCTACCTGAACGAGCCGGAGGAGGCGGAATCGATTTGCCGCGACATTCTCGTCGTGGATCCCCACCATGCGCTAGGGCTGCGAATGCTGGGCCTGGCTATCACCGATCAGTTCACGGGCGGGCCCGCGGATCGTTATGCGGAAGTGGAAAGAATTTTCCAGAGCCTGGCCGACCCTTACGAGCGGCAGTACTACACGGGTTTGCTGTGCGAACGGCGGGTCAAGGCGCAACTGCGGGCTGGGCGCGCTCCCCATACGCTGCTGCCGCTGTTGGAGCGGGCGCTGCATTGTTTTGGCGAGGCCGAGAGGATTCATCCTCCCGGGAACGACGACGCTATCCTTCGCTGGAACCGGTGCGTCCGACTGTTACAGAGCCAGCCGGATTTCGAGGCGGAGGAAGTGGCGACCTTCGAGGCGTTGGACAGCCCACCGGCCTGAGATTACGGCTCGGGCTGCGGACAAGTTTCATTCCGGAACGGTCTTTGTGCCACGACGATGCGCGTTGGTGTCAAAGCGATCGCTCGTCGTGGCGAAGCACAGCCAGAAATGGCCGTGCCACGAAAAGCCAGAAAGGCGCGCTCAACAGTAAGGTCAATTTGTTGTTAAGATACGCGCCTGTATCTTGACAGCGGCATTTGCTCGGGCGATAACCCTCTCGTTGGCCGAGCGCGTCGGATCATGCTTTGTAGGCGTGCAGCGATCGTAAGTCGCAACGGGTAGCCGACCAACTCCCTCCCGGGTTGACGTCCCATTGTTCTTCGTGCCGAAAGGACCTCCGGACTATGCGCAAATTTTCGCTCCTGGCTGTTCTTGTTTTGCCGATTGTTGGCTTGTCGTCGAGCGCCAGTTCTGCGCAAGAGGTACGGGGGCGCCAGTTCAAGGGCCAAGTGATAACGCCGGCCTCCAGCGTGGAGCACCCCGGCGATGCCGGGTTCCGCGCCCACACCCATCTACGAATCCTGGTGCCAAGAGAAGGGCGTTTCGAGGCTTCCGTGAGGAACGCTGCGGGCGCGCCGCCGGTGCTGGGCCTGTTCTTCGAGACGCCGGCTTCAATCGCCTGTGTTTATCGCCTGGTTCCGGATCCACGGCCAGGCTGCAACCCGGACGAAACGACCGAGCCGCCATCGGGTGGCGGAGGGGCCATTGCGCTGGTGGAAGCCTTTGACGACCCCACCGCAGCCAGCGATCTGCACACCTTTTCCACACAGTTCGGCTTGCCGGCCGCGGATTTGACCGTGGTCTTCGCCGACGGCTCCAAACCCAGCGTCGATCCCACCGGCAGCGCTGAGCTGGAGACCTCGCTGGACATCGAGTGGGCCCATGCCATGGCGTCCAAGGCTAAGATCTTCCTGGTGGAGGCGCCATCGCTGACACTATCTGACCTGTTTCAGGCCATCTTTGTGGCTGGTAACCTGGTGGCCACGAACGGCGGCGGCGAGGTTTCCATGAGCTTCGGGAGCGGTGAATTCCTGCAGGAAACCAAGCTGGATCCGATATTTACGGCGTCCGGCGTGGTTTACGTCGCTTCGGCGGGGGACAATCCGGGGACGCAGTATCCGTGCGTTTCGCCGAACGTGGTTTGCGCCGGTGGCACGACCATTTCCCGCGACAGCGCCACCGGAAAGTTCCTGCTGGAGAATACTTGGCAGGATGCGGGCGGCGGTCCGAGCCTTGTGGAGTTGCGCCCCAGCTTCCAAGACCTGCTGGTAGAGGTGGTTGGCGAGACTCGCGGCACTCCTGATCTGTCCTTTGATGCCAACCCCAACACCGGCGTGTGGGTGTTCGACGGCAATACCTTTCAGGGGTCGAAGGCGCCACTCGGGTGGGCGGTTGTTGGCGGGACCAGCGTTTCCGCGCCTTCGTTGGCGGGCATTATCAATGCCGCTGGGAAGTTTCGTGCTTCCAGTCAGGCCGAGAACGACGAGATCTACGGGGAAGCCGGGAACAGCCGGGACTTTCGCGACATCGAGTCCGGGAATTGCGGCTTTAATATCGGCAGCTTCGCCAAAAAGGGCTGGGATTTCTGCACGGGGGTCGGTAGCGACCAGGGGCTCCACGGCAAGTAAGTGCAGTTGCGTTCTCTTGGCTTTTGACCCCACCCCCACAGCTTGTAAACTGGACGCAATAGCAATGAACATTGGGCTTCGAGCGGCCTGCAATGCGGATTTCGCTTTCGCGCGCGGCGTGTACTTCGAGACCATGCGATGGATTATCGAGCGCTTGTTCGGCTGGGACCAGGCGCGCGAGGAAAAGAGCTTTGCCCAGTTTTTCAAGCTGGACGAAGTCAGGATCATTACCGCCGACGCGCGGGATGTTGGCTGGATCCAGGAGCAAGTCGACGGCACAAGTATAAACCTCGGCTCCTTCTACTTGATGCCAGTGATGCAACGGCACGGCATTGGGACGCAAGTTCTTCAGACACTACTGGCGCAAGCCAGGAGTCAATCAAAGGTGATTACGTTGGCCGTGGTTAAGATTAACCCCGCGCGCCAATTTTACGAGAAGCACGGATTCCGAATTATCAATGAGGACGAGCACAAGTTCTACATGAGAGCCGACCCCCACTAGGGAGTTCAATACCCGCTGGCAAGGGCGTTCGAGGGTGACCGAGCCATCGAGCGGCACGTGGATACGGCGCGATGGTTTTGGCGCGCGTGAGTTGCGACTGTGGATGGCCGACGACCCATCCGCGCACAAACGAACGGGGCCCAGAGTTACGGTCGGGATGTAGATCCCGCGGAGAGATTTTTGGCCGCGTCACTTAACTTTAAGACGAGGACGTGGCCGTCGGAATGGAAGCTGCCGCCAGTGGCGGTCTTGGCTTCCTTCATGGGATTGTCCGGGAGGTAGTGGGTGACTTCAGAGACGAGGCCCGTGGAAGTGAGCGTTTTTTCGACGTAGTTGCGCTCGAGGTCGATATCCGGATCGATCTTGTGGGTCAGGCCGTTGTTGCGCTGGTCTTTTTCGAAGCCGATGTCGTGGGTGGCGGCGCCGACCCAGAGGGTCTGGCCGTCGACCTGAAACGCGGCCTTCCAGATGCGCAGATGGTTGCGTGAAGCGACCACTTGGATGGGCTCCGCGTGCGCCCAGCCGTAATCCTGCTGGCGGCCAAAGAGATAAAGCGGGCTCATGGGCATGGTCAAATAGGATTCCTTGGATATGCTTTCGAGGAAGCCGTGCAATACCGTGTCTTTCACGTCGGCATCGACTTTCACCCAGCCTGCGGTGGTGAAAACTTTTTGCATCGAGGCTTCCGGGCCGATGATCAGGAAGTTGACCATGTCGCCGGGATCGCCGGCTTTGTCGCCGATGCGGCGAGGAATTTTTGAGAAAAGCGAGGCGTCGATGCCCGTGATGCTGTCGGATTGCTTCACGGCGAGGAAGCCTTTGTCTGGCTCGTAGATTTCGACGCGGACTGTATACGTGCCGTCGCCGGTGTCGATGCTCATCTGGTTGATGCCGATCGAAAGAGCGCCGCCGGAGAAGGAAACGACATCGCAATGCGCACCGATGAGAAAGGGTTGGGCCGACGCCGCGTCTCCTACCCGGCCGATCACCGCGCCGCGGCCGGCGTTGTTGTAAGGCAGAATGCGGATCAGATCCTTGAAGCCGCGCGCCAGGCCGGCTGGACCGGCGTCATCCTGAGAGTCGGAGTAATGAACTTTGCCGGTGGAGGTTGCGACTACATGCTCGCCGGGTTGCACCTTGATTCCGGTGTCGGTCCACAGCTGGTCACCGGTGAGTTGGACTTCTTGCGAAAGGCGGCGCTTTCCAGAGGGAGCTTGCGCGGCGGGAGTTGCGGTTGCTGGTGCCGTGGTTTGCGCCGCTTGCGGTGAACTGTCTGAGCGAACGAGTTGCGCGTGCAACCGTGCGGGAAGACTTCCGGCGGCGAACACGCACGCGGCCCAAAGCGAGATTCTCTTCATCTTATTAACGTGCATAAGGCGGAGCCATCCTTGCGGGGCGGGAACGCATCCCCACTGTTAGCAGATGCTTGGAAAACGTGCAAGTGTTGGCTGGATCGTCCATTAGGCGGGCGCCCGAAAGCTCGGCGACGAATCGGCGCGGGCGATTCCTTGACTCATTGCAGGGGCGCCTTGTATGTTGACAAGATGCTGAGGCGCTGGGAATTGACGCAGGAAGCGCCCGGAAGCACCGCGCGGGAGTAGCAACGCGGAAATTCCAGTGAATGGGCCGCAGAAAACCTGTCCCCAGCAGGAACCACGACGAACTACATGACCAAAATTCTTCGGCAGATGCTATTGGGAATTTGTTGCGTTGCTGGAATTTTGCCGACGGCGGGCGCGCAGCAGCCTGCGCCTGCGGCCCGGTTGCGCACGCAACCAGCGCAGGTCACCAACGTGACCGTGGACGGCAGCGAGGCCATGTTCACCACCATGTGCGCGTTGCTGGCGGCGGGATTCGAGGCGGACGTCAGCGCCGAAAACTGGAAGCCCATGCGCGCCCAGCTCCGCGACCGCTTGCAGCACCAGCAAGGCCCGGCGGTTGACGCCGTGCGGGAATTCTACAAGAAGCATGAACTGGCGGATGCGGGCGCCATGCTTTCGCAATATGTCTGGTTCGGGCTGGTGTCCGGGCCGGCGCCGAAGTTTACTCCCACTTTGCGGCGCGATGAATTGCCGCCGGAAGTGATCGCGCTGGAAGGCTTCAGCGAGATTTTGTCGGCCTACTACCAGGAACAGAAAATCGGGCAGTTGTGGCGGCAAGTGCAGCCGCTGTACACCCACGAGATCGAGCAATTGCACGACGCGGTGTCGCAGATCGTGTTCGTGGCCACCAATTACCTGCGGGAAATCATGAATCCGTCGAACCCGCGGACCTTCATGATTATTGTCGAGCCGCTGGTCGGGCGCATCACCAACGTGCGGAATTTCGGAGACCACTACGCCATCGTGGTGAGCGGCGCGGAGGACGTTCCCAGCGACGTGGTTCGCCATGCCTACCTGCACTTTTTGATGGACCCTTTGCCGTTGCAATATCCCCATGTAGTGGCGGCAAAACGGCCGGTCTTCTTGGCGGCGCTGGGCGCCCCGCGGTTGGCGCCGGACTTGAAAGATGATTTTGACTCGTACTTTGCGGAGTGCATGGTGCGCGCCGTGGAACTCAAGCTGAGGCGCATGTCGCCGGGCGAGCGGGAAGCGGCGATCAATGGCGACGATGCCGACGGCTATGTGCTGGTGCGGCCGTTGTTCAAGGCGCTGGCTGGCTTCGAGGGTTCCGAACCGGCGATGAGGCTGTATTTCCCGGAACTGGTGAGAGCGATCGATACCAACCTCGAAGTCAAGCGCGTGCAGACGCTGCAGTTTGCGGCGGCGAACGGCGCGCTGAAGGCTGCCGACACCTCCAGCGAACAGGTGGTGCGGCAGCGGAAGCCTCAGCCGACTACCGTGCCCAACGACGCCGAAGCCATCGCGGCCTTGACGGAAGGGGAGCGGCGCATCGCGGAGAAGAATCCGCGCGCGGCGGAGGCTTCGTTTCAGCGGGTGCTGGCGAAATATCCGGACCAGCCGCGGGCCTGGTATGGAATGGGGCTGGTGGCGCTGCTCGATCATGACGGGGTGCGGGCCAAGGCGGTCTTCGGAAGATTGACGAGCGGGGAGTGGGCGGCGACGCTGGATCCTATGGTCCTGACATGGTCGCATATTTATTTGGCGCGCATTTACGATGACGAAGGGCAAGTGGAACAGGCGAAGACGGAGTATCAAGCGGCGCTGGCGGTGAATGGCGGGCCGGAACAGGCCCGGCAGGCGGCGCAGAAGGGGCTGGCGGCGTTTGCAGGGCAGCGGCCGCCGGAGCACCCGTGAACGAAGATCTCAGCTTCAGGAAGCACCGATCTGCGAGGGCCCGCGATGGGAGACAGTTGGCTGCGAGGCGGCCGGTTGCAAGCCCACGGACTCCCGCGGGAAACTTAACGAGGAGAAAATCGATGAGAGGGACGTTGAATGCCTGCGTGAGCGCGGCGGCGCTCACAGCTATGTTGCTATGCGGAGCCGGAATTGCGTCGGCGCAGTACGGCGGAAGCCAAGGCCAGCCCGCGCAGCAACAGCCGCCGCCACAGCCAAACACCAAGGACAAGCAGCCAACCGCAGCTCCGCTGTCCATGGACGCGGCGCCTCCGGCGAGTGCGGAAGAGGAAGCTGCGTACAAAGCCATTGACGCGACGCCGCCGACCGACGTCAACAAGAAGATTCAGCTCTCGGAAGACTTTTTGCAGAAGTATCCGCAGAGCCGCTACAAGGGCATGGTCTATCAGGCGCTGGTGTCGGGATATTTCTCCACGCAGCAGGTGCCCAAGCTGCTGGATGTCGGGGAGAAGGAAATCCAGATGAATCCCAACGACGCGCCGGTGTTGGCGGTGATGGCGCAGACCATGGCGCGGACGTTTAACCCCAAAGCGCCCGATGCGGAACAGACATTGGAAAAGGCGGAGCAGTACTCCAAGCGGGCCATCGAGGTAACGCCGACGTTGCCGAAACCCGCGAACCTGACCGACGAGGCCTTTACGACCGCGAAGAATGACACTCTGGGGATGGCGCACGGGGGCCTGGGATTGGTGTACATACGGAAGGCCAAGTTCCAGGAGGCCATTCCAGAGCTGGAACAATCCATCAAGTCGGACAATCGTCCCGACCCCGACCCGGTGAACTACTACCTGTTGGGCTTGGCGAATGACAAAACTTCGCACTTCGAAGCTGCGGCCACTGCGTTTACCAAGTGCGCCGCGATACAGAGCAGTTTGCAGCCGACGTGCAAGAACGGCGCCGAGGAATCCAAGAAGCACGCCTCGACGCAGCTGAGCGCGCCGAACTAAGCAACGGCCCCGCTTCGGGCGGAATCGGTTTCGATGACCAGCAAGGATGAGCAGCTCGAAGAGCGGCTAGGCCACCATTTCTTGAAGCCGGAGCTGCTGCAACGCGCGCTGACGCACAGCTCCGCCATTCCGGAATTGCGCGCCAGCCATGCGGGAGAAGCGGCGGCCGATCCGGCAGCCCAGAACAATGAGCAGCTGGAGTTCTTGGGTGACGCGGTGCTGGACATGCTGGCTAGCGAGTACCTGCTGGCACTGTTTCCCGGTTGGAGCGAAGGGCAGCTTTCCAAGAGCCGGGCGCGGTTGGTGAATGCGCGTTCGCTGGAGCTGGCGGCGCGGCGGCTGCAGCTCGGCGAGCATTTGCGGCTAGGGCGGGGCGAAGAGAAAACCGGCGGGCGAGATAAGCCTGCACTGCTGGCGGATGCGTTCGAGGCAGTGCTGGCGGCAATTTATATCGATGCGGGGTTGCCGGCGGCGCGCGAGGTGCTGCGGCGAGTGTTGTTCGAACAAGCCGTAGAGGAGCGCGGGGAGAGCATCGCGGATTCGGATCGCAAATCGGCGCTGCAGGAATTTCTGCAGGGCCGCGGACAGCCGCCGGCGGAATATCGCCTGGCGGGGCAGAGCGGGCCGGACCACCAGAAAATGTTCCGGATCGAGGTTTGGGTCGGTGGGACGTGCCTGGCCAGCGCCGAAGGCAGCACGAAAAAAGAGGCGGAACAGCGAGCTGCACTTCGCGCGCTGGAGCGCCTGGAGCAGACGACGGCGACAGACTGAGAGTGTATGCCGGAAGAAATTACAACGCAGGAACCCCAGGAACCTTCGATCCCAGAACCTGCAACGAGATTCGAACACCAGGGCGATCAGACCACCTTTTCCGAATATCTGGAGTCGCTGCTGGTCACCGTCATCCTGGCGCTGTTCGGAACCAGCTTCATCGTGCAAGCCTTCAAGATTCCTTCGGCATCGATGGAAGGGACGCTGCTGATCGGCGACCACTTGTTGGTGAACAAGTTCATTTTCGGCGGGACTGGTGCCTGGTACGAGAAAGTTTTGCCGTACCGGCCACTGCGGCGCGGGGACATCATCGTGTTCAAGTATCCCTACGCGGATCACCAGCATTTTGTGAAGAGAGTGATCGGCTTGCCGGGCGATCGTCTAAAACTGGAGGACCAGCGGGTGTTCATCAATGGAGCGCCGCTGGACGAACCTTACGTCGTGCATGACCCGGCACAACCATACGACCCGCTGAACTATTCTTTTCCGCCCACCGGAAGCCAACTGTACACGACGCAGGTCCAACCGGAGTGGGCCCATGAGATACAGAAGTATGTGAAGGGCGGGGAGATCGTCGTTCCTGCGGGAAAGTATTTCGCCATGGGCGACAACCGCGACCGCAGTCTGGACAGCCGCTACTGGGGATTCGTCGAGCGCACCGCGATTATGGGCCGGCCCTTTTTGATCTACTGGTCGGTGGAAGCGAATAGCGCGGACTACGGACCCACTACGTTTTGGCAGCGCCTGACGGCGATATTCGACACGCTCTTCCATCTGCCAACGCGCACGCGTTGGGGCCGCATGCTCCGTACCGTGCACTGAAGAGCTTCAGCCCCCAAGACCCGCCGGAACGGCAGCCCTGCCTTTCCATTTACCGAGCAGTCTGCGAAACTTCTCCACGACATGAACCGCCTGCGCAAATGGTGGAAGCCCGCTATGGCCGCCGTGGCGATGGTGGTGGTTTTGCAGACCGGGGTGTCGCTGTTGGTGCGAACCCATCGCGTTCACCGCTACTTGGTCGCTCATCTGGAGCGAGCTTTTGGCAGGCCAGTCGAGGTTGGGCACTTCAATTTGCTGCTGCTCCCCAGCCCGCGGCTGGATGCCGAGCGCGTAACCATTGGCGAAGAACCGGCCTTCGGACGGGAATATTTCCTCCGCGCTGAATATCTGACGGCGGGGCTGAGATGGACGGGACTGCTAAGTGGGCATTTTCAGTTCGGCACGCTGTCGCTAGGTCGGCCGAGCTTGATCTTAGTGCGCAACAAGGAAGGCCGCTGGAACCTGGAGCGCTGGCTGCCACCAGCGAAGCCCAACGTGGGAGACAACGCACGCGTGTATGGTCCTCCAGCGCCCGTTACTCCGGCCAACGGGCTCCGGAAAATCGACATCGACGATGGGCGCATCAACTTTAAAATCCTGGACGAAAAATTGCCATTTGCCTTCACCGGAGTTTCCGGCAGCGTCGAGCAGGTCTCGACGGGTCGCTGGCAATTGCGGCTGGAGGCCCAGCCGTGGCGCAGCGGCGTGACGCTGCAATCTACGGGAACGGTATTTGTGCGCGGAGACGTTGCGGGAACTTCGACGAGGTTGCAACCCGCGGAAATCCGCGTGCATTGGGAGAAAGTTTCGCTGGCGGATCTGCTGCGGCTTTTTCGCGGGAGGGACTACGGCGTGCGAGGGGTGTTTGCGCTGGACGGAACGGCGAAGAGCGGCTCAGAGGGTCTAGGATTTGGGCCTGCCGTGCAACCGGGTGACTGGAGCTATTCGGTGGAGGTGCGCGCCGCGCAGATTCATCGCTGGGATTTGACGGAGCGTTCCGACAATCCGCGCCTGAACGTAAACTTGCTCGGCCGCTGGAACGTGGCCAGCGGCGATTTGAGCGCGGAACGTCTGGTTGTCGAAACGCCGAAGTCCAACTTGCGTGGCAGCGCGCACGCTTCCACCAGCACCACTCCGGCTTGGCAGATTCATCTCGACTCCGCGGGGATTCAAGCTGCCGACATTTTGGCATGGTACCGGGCGTTTCAGCCGAATGTGGATGACGCGATTTCCGTCGAACAATATTTCACCGGCGCGATGGCCCTGAGCGGCTGGCCGCTGGAGCTGCACGACGCGGCTTTTTCCAGCGAAGGCGGCGAGGTGCAGGTGCCAGGTTTGAATGCGCCGCTGCGGATCGGAGCACTGGAGGGTGGGCTGCATCGCGCGACGCTTACCGTCGATCCGGTGCGCGTTGCGTACGGTCCGCCAAACCGTACCGACGCGGCGTCTACCAGCTCAGGCAGCAACGCTTCACGGCGCCGCGGCACCGCAGAAAACCGTGGCGTCGTAAGTCTCGGATTTTCCCACGATTTTGAGAAGCATCAGGGCGGCGTAAGCATCGATGGGCGCACCGAAAAAGTGGAGGACGTATTCAAGTTGGCGGAAAGCTTCGGCCGGCAGCTGAATCACGGATGGGAATTGACGGGCGCGGCCACCGCGGCGCTCCGCTGGGACTGGAGTGGCGCGCCCCTGCGTGGCCGATGGAATGGCCGCATCGATGTTGCCAATGGCGAATTGCAAGCCGCCGGCTTGAACCAGCCGCTGCAGATGAACAAGGCGCGTCTGGAATGGAAAGAGGGCCTGCGCAGCGCTGATGTCGGCGAGATGGAGGGGTTTGGCGGCGAATGGTCGGGAGCGATCCGGCAAACGGAAGCGACGGATGCCGACGGCAACAGCCTCTGGAATTTCCAGCTGCATGCCGATCATCTCGACGCCGCGGAACTTGACCGCTGGATCGGGCCGCGTGCCCGGCCCGGCTGGCTGCAGCGGCTGCTGCCGTCGCTGCTCGGTGGAGCGACGCCTGCGCCTGGTCCCGCGCCCAGCGAACTGGTGCGCAGGGTAAGCGCGGATGGCGAGCTGCGCATCGATCGCTTCACGATGGAGAAGCTGAAGCTCGACCAAGTGCGCGTGGTGGGCGCGTTGCACGACCTGCACCTCGACGTCCGCGATGCGGACGCGCGATGGGCGGGTGGAACAGTGCGAGCGAAAGTAACCGCCAAGTTCCTGCCGCGGCCCACGTATGACGTTAGCGCCGAGATCGATCGCGTAAATCTGGCGCAATTGCCGGCGCCTCCGCATGCCGCCGAGCGTTTCTCCGGCATCGCGTCCGGAACCTTGCATCTCATCACACAGGGCGTAGGCCGCGAAGAATTGCTGCAGGGGCTCGCAGGAAAGGGCGACATCCGCGTGCGCAACGTGGAGTTCCGCGGGTGGGACGTGAGCGCCAGCGTGGCCGACGGCGCTCCGCGAACGGGAGAATCCCGGTGGTCCGCCGGCGAAGGATCGTTCACCTTGAAAGATCGCGGCATCGTTCTGGCCGGCCTGCGCCTCGAAGCCGGCAGCGAGCTCACCTTCGTGAAAGGCACGGTCAGCTTTAGCCAGGACGCGAATTTGACGGTACGAACCGCCGTCGGTGGAAGACGTGAGAGCCGCGCGCCAGACGCGGGGCAGAACGTGCTGAAGATTTCCGGACCCCTAGATGTTCCACGCGTGTCGGTTGAGGGAGCCGCGGCGCGCCAGCCGGCCGACTAGGCAGCCATGCCGTACACGAATTCATCCACGCCAGGCGTACACCGAAGCAGCCCGTGCGGATAATCTGGTTTGCGATCTTATTCGGGGTATTCGCGAGCCCGGCCGGCAGCCACAGCGATCGTGTGAACCTGTTTCCCAAGCTGCGCGCTGGGCAAACCCTCAGTTATGAAGTGAGCTACCAAAGCGAAAAACAAACCAAGACGCAAAGTTCCGTATTCCTGGTCGAGCCGCCGCCCAACGCCAACGTGGAGGCGCACGCTTTGCTGCGCCTCGAAGTGCTTGACGTGCAAGCTCAGGGAGAGCGAGCCACGTCCCGTGCCCGCGCGAAGTTCGCCTCGCTGGATTCTGACGCGAAGGCAAAAATTTCAAATAGCGGCCCGGCGCACGATCCAGCATCCCAAGAAAATCCAGACGACCCCTCCATCGAGTTTACAATTTTCCCGGATGGGCGCGTCGACCAGTTAAAGGGTCTCGAGGCGCTGCTCCCCGAACAACAGCAGGCCTGGCAAGAGTGGGTGTCGCGCTTTGCGGCCGCGGCGGCGTTTCCCGAGAACGGCGTGAAGATCGCGCAAAAATGGAAGATCGAGGAACCCGAGAAGTCTTCATCGCCCATCCGCGAATTGATCTGGATCCGGGAATCCACCTACGTTCGCAATGAACCGTGTCCTTCTGCCGAGGCAACTGCTTCAGCCGGCGCTGCACATCCGGACCGGCAGGGACCGGAAACCTGTGCAGTGATCTTGACCGTGGCCGCGCTCAAGCAACGCTCTTCGCCCAAGGACGCTACGCCCGAGGACTTCAAGCTCCACCAACTGCGCACCATGGGCACGGCGCGCGGCTCCAACAAAACCATCACCTATATTTCTTTGAAGACGCGGCTCGTCGTGCGCGCCACCGAAGAAGCCGGCCAGTCGATGGAGGTGACCATCGCGAAAGCCGACGGCTCTAACCGCGTGCACTACGACGTAAGCGCGAAGAGCCACTCCGAGATTCTCCTGGTGCCGGAAACTCCGGTGCGCCATCCGTGACAGGGCCCGCTCGTCGCGCACCCCGCGGCCACTCTAGGCAGCACCCACGCCGATTTGCGTCCCGGAGTATAATGTAGGTTTCGGCAGGCGCTCTGGAACCTGCAGGAGACTCCGCTCATGAAATTCAAGCTGCGCAGTAGCTACCAGCCCCGTGGCGACCAGCCCACCGCCATCGAGCAGCTGGTCCGCGGAGTCGAAGCCGGCGAAAAGCACCAGGTGCTCCTAGGCGTCACCGGCTCCGGCAAAACCTTCACGATGGCCAAAGTTATCGAGGCCGTCGACCGCCCCGCTCTCATCCTGGCCCACAACAAGACCCTCGCCGCCCAGCTCTATCACGAGTTCAAGAATTTCTTCCCCGAAAACGCCGTCGAATATTTCGTCAGTTACTACGATTTTTACCAGCCGGAAGCCTACGTCCCCTCGGCCGATCTGTATATCGACAAGGAATCCACCATCAACGACGAGCTGGATAAGCTGCGCATGAGCGCCACCCGCTCGTTGTTCGAGCGCCGCGACGTGATCATCGTGGCCTCGGTCTCCTGCATCTATGGCCTGGGTTCGCCGGAAGCCTACTACGGAATGCTGGTGATGCTCGAGAAAGGCCAGCAGACCACGCGCGAAGCGCTGTTACGCCGCCTTGTGGACATTCAATACGAGCGCTCCGAGGATTTGCGCCGCGGAACTTTTCGCGTGCGTGGAGACATGGTCGAAATTTATCCGACCTACGAAGACCAGGCCTACCGCCTGGAAATGTGGGGCCCGCAAATCGACGTCATCCGGCAGATCGATCCGCTCACCGGCGAGGTTCGCACCGGCCAGGAAGACTTGTCCCGCGTGCCGATTTACCCCAAGACGCACTACGTGATGCCCACCGCGCAGCGCGAGCGCGCCATCCTGGGCATCTACGACGAGCTGGAATGGTGGAAGAAAGAACTGGAGCGCCAGGGCAAATTCGTGGAGGCCCAGCGGGTCACGCAGCGCACGCTGTTCGACATCGAGATGATGCGCACCGTGGGCTACTGCCACGGCGTGGAAAATTATTCGCGCCATCTCAGTGGCCGGCTGCCCGGCGAAGCTCCGCCCACTTTGCTCGACTATGTTCCACAGGATTTCCTATTGTTCATCGATGAGTCCCACCAAACCGTTGGGCAAGTCCGTGGCATGCACGCCGGCGATCGCTCGCGGAAAGAGACGCTGGTGAACTACGGCTTTCGCATGCCGTCGGCCCTGGACAACCGGCCGCTCACGTTCGAGGAATTCGAGCATCGCATCAACCAGGCGCTGTATGTTTCCGCAACACCCGGGCCCTACGAGCTGACCAAATCCGGCGGAGTTTTCGTCGAGCAAGTGATTCGCCCGACGGGCCTGGTCGATCCGCAGGTGGAGATTCGTCCGGTCAAGGGGCAAGTGGACGACCTGCTCGAAGAGATTCGTGTGCGCGCGGAGCGCAACGAGCGCGTCTTGGTCACCACGCTGACCAAGCGCATGGCCGAAGACCTCTCCGAATACTTCACCGAGGTCGGCGTGCGATGCCGGTATCTGCACTCCGAGGTGGAAACGCTGGACCGCATCAAGATCCTGCGCGATTTGCGGCGTGGCGAATTCGACGTGCTCATCGGCATCAACTTGTTGCGCGAAGGCCTAGACCTGCCGGAAGTCTCGCTAGTGGCCATTCTGGACGCGGACAAAGAAGGCTACTTGCGCAGCGCCACTTCGCTGATCCAGACAATCGGGCGCTGCGCCCGGCACATTTCCGGCCGCGCGATTCTCTACGCCGATCGCCGCACCGCATCGATGAACCAGGCCATCAGCGAAACCAACCGTCGCCGCGAAAAGCAGCTGGCCTACAACCAGGAAAACAACATCACGCCCGAATCGATCGTGAAGTCCGTGGACATGGAGCTGGCCCGCATCGTCGAGGCCGACTACGTGACCATCCCCGTCGACGAAGTGGCCCTGGACGCCGCCGCATCCAACGTCAAGAACGAAGCACAGTTGGCGCAATTGCTGCAACAACTCGAAACCCAAATGCGCGAAGCCGCCAAAAAATTCGAATTCGAGAAGGCCGCCCAACTCCGCGACCGCATCCGCTCTTTGAAGCAGCGCGACCTAGCGGGTCTCTTTTCCCAGGAACCCGCCGTCAGCCCGGCTGCGGATGCTGCCGGCTCCTAATCCCTTATAGGGGCGGGGCAAGCCCCGCTCCTACAAGGGAAGGTGCAATTACAAAGGACGCGGCCCTTTAAACGACGCCTTTCTTCAACTCCTCTAACGGATAAAACGTCCCCCGCCACGTGACCCCTCCGTGCCACAACGTAATCGCCGTGGACCGCAGCAGCATGTAGCCAAAGAGAATCGCGCCCAAAGGATGCGTTAGCGCAAAAAGCGGCGAAACCCGCATCACCACGTCCACGCCCACATGAAAACCGAGTGCAATCACCACCGCGATCCCCGCAAGAAGCCGCACCCACCCGTGTCCGAAAATCACCGCGAAAAAAGGCGCCACGTTCAACAACAACGTGCCGCTGATAGCTACAATCACCAACGGAAGGTTGTATCCTAATGCTGCGAAGAAATTCTTGGTCACCCCTCGAATCAGATTGCCGGCGCCCGCATGCCAGCGCACCACTACGGCTTCTTGCGCGATTCCCACGCCGCTCCGCAGACCCGCCTGTTTCACGAGTTTTCCCAGTTTCATGTCGTCCAGGACTTCCATGGCCAGCCGCCGGTGCGTTCCGCACGCCTCGTAGGCCGAGCGCTTCATCAATTGGAAGGCGCCGACCCCTACGTAAGCCCGCGAATGCGGATTGGAAACCCGATAGGGATCGTTGGCGATGTGAAACGCCAGCCCAAAAAAGGTGAGCAGCACCTTTTCCCAGAAACCCACCATTTCCACGTCGCCGAATAACGTTAGGTGATCGAGGCTGCGTTCGCTCACCAGTTTGGCCGAGCGGCGAACCACGTCGGGGGCGAAGCGCACGTCCGCATCGGTGAAAAGAAGCCAGTCCCCGGTGGAGTTTTCGTAGGCTTTCAGAAGCGCATGAGGTTTGCCAAGCCACCCGGGAGGCAATTGGTCGACGTGCACCACGCGAAACCTGCCGTGGCGGCCGGCGAATTCATCCAGGATGTGCCCGGTGGCGTCTCGGGAGCGGTCGTCCACCGCCACGATCTCCAGATTTGGATAGTCGATCAGCGCCAGCGTCGCAAGCGCGGCCGGCAATTTTTCTTCCTCGTCGCGCGCGGCGAACAGCAGCGAGACGCGCGGGCAATCGGCATCCTTGGCGCCTGCGAAGTCTTTGATCCAGGGAAGATGCAGTGCTCCGTACGCTACGCGAAGGCCGTGAAAAATCCAAAAGAAAGCGATGAATCCGAAAAGGAAGAGTACCAAAAGGTGCATGGTGATTGGTATTGGACGCTGGCCTCGGGTTATCCTAGCACGAGATGACGGAGACGCTTGCGATCGTTGGCGCAGGACGTGTGGGACGCGCACTGGGCCGCAGGCTGCGCGAGTTGGGCTGGAACATTGGCGCGATCGTGGCGCAGAGTGAAGCCAGTGCCCGTCGGGCAGTGCGATTCATCGGGGCGGGATCGGCTCACGCGGGAATGCCGCGGCGCATCGTGGCCTCCACGATAATCTTGATCGCCACTCCCGACGGCGCTATCGCCGAAGTGGCGCGGGATCTGGCGCGAGTGGGTTCCGAGGAGTTGCAGGGAAAAGTTGTGCTGCACACCAGCGGCGCTCAGGATGCCGGCGTGCTGAGTCCGGTGCACGAGTGTGGCGCCGCGGTTGGCTCGATGCATCCGTTGCAGACTTTCAGCGGCGTCAGCGTCCCTCCATTGGAGGGCAGGGTATTCGCGATCGAGGGCGACGTTATGGCCGTGCGGGCTGCAAGGAAGATCGCCAGGGCGCTGGGTGGCGCGCCGTTGCAGATCGATGCGCCGGACAAGCCGCTGTATCACGCAGCGTGCACCCTCGCCGCGGGGCATGCGCTGGTCATCATGGAGGCCGCTATCCAACTTATGATGTCGCTGGGCCTGAAGCGAGGCGAAGCCATGCGGGCGTTGCTGCCGATGACCCGGCAAGTGCTTCAGAACTGCGAACGGCTGGGACCACGCGCCGCCTGGACCGGGCCGCTGGCGCGCGGCGATTATGGAGTGGTCGCCGCGCACGTCAATGCGTTGCAGCAGTACTCGATCGAATACCAAGAGGCGTACGAGGCGCTGAACCGCCTGGCGGAGCGGGTCTTGACGCGGGATGCGGGCCAGGCATCGACAGCAACCGGAAAGATTTCGGAAAGCAAGAAAACAAAAGCGAAAGCGACAGGGGGAAAAGGGTGAAGCGATTGCAGATTGCGATGGAAAGCACCACGCTGACCAACGGATTGAAGGTGGTGATCGCGCCGGATGCGTCCGCGCCGGTGGTGACCGTGGGCGTGTACTACAAAATTGGATTCCGGTTGGAGCCGCAAGGCCGCAGTGGGTTCGCGCACTTGTTCGAACACATGATGTTTCAAGGCTCGGCGAACGCCGCCAAAATGCAGCACATCAAGCTCATCAATTCCAGCGGAGGCCTGCTCAACGGCTCCACGCACTACGATGTGACCAACTACTACGAAGCCGTTCCCTCCAATGCCTTGGCGCGCGTCTTGTGGCTGGAGGCCGACCGCATGCGAGCCCTGAAAGTGGATGACGAGAATCTCCGCAATCAACGCGACGTGGTGAAAGAAGAAGTCCGCGTAAACGTCATGAACCAGCCCTATGGTGGATTCCCCTGGCTCGATCTGCCACCCGTCGCCTTTCGAAACTGGGCTAATTCGCACAACTTCTACGGGGATTTCGCGGATCTGGACGCCGCCGATCTCGGCGACGTGCAAGCCTTCTTTAAGACCTACTACGTGCCCAATAATGCCGTGCTGCTGGTCCTGGGGGATGTAAAGGACGAAGAAGGTATCGCCCTGGCGAAAAAGTATTTTAGCGATATCCCTGCGGGTGCGCCGCCGCCGTTTGCCGATCCCAGCGAACCCGAACAGAAAGAAGAACGGCGGGGAAACGTGGAAGAGAAATTCGGAACGCTTCCGGCGATGGCCATTGGCTATCCGGTTCCGCCGAGACGTACTACGGACTGGTGTGCGATGGCCCTGCTAGACCAGGCGCTGTACGGCGGCCGCGCGGGCCGTGCCTACCGTGAGCTGGTCCTCGAAAAACAAGTCGCCGTGGAAGTCGATGGAGGAATTGACGACATCTTCGGCTACAACGGGCCAACGCAGTTGGTCACGCGAATCCTTCATAAGGCGGAATATTCGAGTGAGAAAACTCTCGCCGCGTTTGATGCCGTGATTCGCGAGGTGCGCGACGCGGGTATCAGCGAAGACGAGTTGCAGCAATTGAAGGTGAAATGGCGCTCGGATTACTTTTCGACTCTGGAAGGCGGCCGCGGCGGCATGCCCCGCTACGGGTTGATGCACCTCCTGGCGTGCTTCACGCTGTTCGACAACGAGCCGCAACTGGTGAATAGCATTCTCGATGGCTTCATGGCCGTGAAGCGGGAAGAGGTTCAGGCAGTGGCGCAGAAATATCTGCGCGCCGAGAAGCGCGCCATTGTTTTCCGCCGACCGGTGAACGTGGGCGCCAAGGAGGCTGTGTAATGGCTGCCAGCATCGCGGAAGTGCTCAGCGCAGTGCCGGCGCTATCGGCCGAACGGCCGGTGACCTGGCCGAAGCGAACCAAGGCCCGCCTTTCGAACGGCCTGGAAGTCGTGCTCGCGGAATCCCACGCCATCCCCAAACTTCACGGCGAACTGTTCTTCCGTTCGGGAAACGCGGCGGCTATTCAACGGGGTCCCGGCCTTGCAGAAATGACCGCCACAGTCGTTCGCACCGGAATCGCGAAGCGAACCAGCCGCCAGATCGAAGAAGATCTGCGCCGTCTTGGCGCGGATCTTTCGTCCAGTGCGGGGGCGGACACCAGCGCGATCGCCTTTGCTGGTTTGTCCGAGCTTGCCGAGCCGCTGCTCGGCCTGGTGAACGAACTCGCCAGGGAAGCAGCCTTCCCTGAACCGGAGTTCGAGCGCGAGCGCCGCCAGAAACTCGAAGAAGTAAAGCTGAGCCGCACCCAGCCGGGATTTCTGGCCAGCGAGCGGCTGAGAAAAGTCTTGTTCGGCGCGCATCCCTACGCGCAAGTTTCGCCGAGCGAAGAGCAGGTCGCCGCGTACAAGCGCGATGATCTGTTGTCGGTCTATCGCGAATTCTACACGCCGGAAAATGGGATGTTGGTGCTTGTCGGCGATTTCGATCCCGCCGCCATGCTAAAGACCGCCGAAAAAGTTTTTGGAGGATGGGCGGGGAAGAAACCGACTACCACCGCAGCGGCGGCTCCGGCAAATCCGCGCGGACGGCGCGTGTATTTGGTGCATGTGCCCGGAGCGGTGCAGACGCAGATTTTGGCGGGATGCCACGCGATCACGCGGAAGCATCCGGACTGGGTGCGGCTGGGATTGACGAATAGCCTGTACGGCGGAGCGTTTAACTCCCGGCTGGTGATGAATATCCGCGAGGACAAGGGCTACACGTACAGTCCGCGCAGCAGCGTTAGTCCGTTGCGGCAGCACGGCTACTTCTCGGTTTCCGCCGCGGTTCGCAGCGACGTGGTCGCTGCGTCGCTGACCGAGATTTTCTACGAACTGGACAAACTACGATCGCTTCCTGTGCCCGAGCCCGAACTTGCCGACGCAAGAAATTACCTCAGCGGTGTTTTCTCCATGGGGCTGGCTACCCAGGAAGGCTTGCTCGGACAGCTTGCCACCGTGGCGCTGAACGAACTGCCGGACGACTACCTCGAAACCTACCGCGAGAAAGTGCGTTCCCTTACGCCAGCCGACCTGCTGGCGACCGCCCGAAGGTATTTCGATTCCGCGAACATGCAGATCGTGGTCGTGGGCGATCGCGTGCAAATCGAAGAGCAAGCCAAGCTGATCGGCGAGGTCGAGGTCTACGACGCGCAGGGCAGTCGAATATAAGACTACTTATCCGCTTCGCTGTTGTTATTGACTTAATAATATAATCGTTGCAATATATTGCGATTATGGAAAAAGCTCATTCCCCGAAGTTCTCCATGCGCTGCGCTGTCGCGCTCGTTTGGTTATTCACCGCGCTAGTTCTTGTGAATGCCGCCGCGGCGGCGACGAAGAAGCCACCGCTCAAGCCTGTCAACCTCAATTCTGCGACCTCGGAAGAGTTGCAAGAAGTGCCGGGCATCGGCCCGGCGACCGCCGAAAAGATTCTGCAAATGCGGAAATCGTACGGCGCATTCAAGAGCGTCGATGACCTGGTCGCTATCCGAGGAATCGGCAAGAAACGCCTCGACAAGATGCGCAAATACCTAACCATCGGGAAACCCGCTGTCGCCAGTAAGTCCGGGCAGTCCTCTTCTGTTTCCGGGGCTTGTGCGAAAGCTTTAGCGGTCAAACAAGCGGCACCAACCGCCAAGCCCAGCGTGGCTCTCAAGCCTTCCGCGGCCGCATCTTCCGCAAGCGAATCTGAGAGCGAAGCCGAAGAACCGCAATCGCGATAATCGAATGGCATGGTAGTTCCGCCAGCCAGCGGGAGCGCGTTGCAGCGCCGCCGGTCGACGGTGCCTTCTGTCGTCGCCTGCTGGCCGGGACGCGGCTGGAAGCCGGCGCTACCGAGCGTGCGCCCCAAAGCCCGCCACTCTTGGTGAGGTCCTGGGGACGTTCGTCTCGATGGGTGTGGTTACAAGCTCTGGTGCGTCGGACGAGGAGACTCGATGCGCAGCGGGACCTGGTCGGCGATGCGGATGCCGTAGCCTTCGAGAGCGACCACCTTCTTCGGGTGGTTGGTGAGCACACGGATGTCTTTGAGACCTAGGTCGATCAGGATTTGCGCGCCTATGCCGCTTTCGTGCTGGACCATGCGCTGGCGGGCGGGCTCGCGGTCGAGTTGGCCGCGCGAGTGGAAATGGATTTGCGGCAGCGAGCCCGCTTCTTCGGATAGTTCGATACCGAAGCCGCGACCGGTGTGATGGAGATACAGGAAGACGCCGCGGTCTTCCTTGGCGATGGCGGTCAGGGAACGCGAGACGAGTTCCGAGCAGTCACAGGTGATGGAGCCGAAGACGTCGCCTGTTAAACAGTGCGAATGGACGCGGACGAGCGCGGGAGTAGGACCTTCGAGATTGCCGCGGACCAGGGCGATGTGCTGGTCTTGGTCCACGTCGCTGGAGTAGGCGATGATGCGAAATTCTCCGAAGCGCGTGGGGAGCACGGCTTCCGCGACGCGGCGCACGTAGCGCTCGTGCTGCATGCGGTAGCGAATGAGGTCGGCGACCGTCAACATCTTCAGATTGTGCAGGTTGCAGAACTCGTGGAGCTGCGGCACGCGGGCCATGGTGCCGTCTTCGCTCATGATTTCGCAGATGACTGCAGAGGCGTTGAGACCGGCGATGCGCGCGAGGTCCACGCTCGCCTCGGTTTGGCCGGCGCGGACGAGGACGCCGCCGTTGCGGGCGCGCAGCGGGAAGATATGGCCGGGGCGTGCGAGATCCTGGGGACGAGTCTTGGAGTCGATGGCGGTGAGGATGGTGATGGCGCGGTCGGAAGCGCTGATGCCGGTGGTGACTCCCAGGCGGCCGTCGATGGCTTCGCAGAAAGCGGTGCCGTGCACGGAGGTGTTGATCGGAGACATGAGCGGCAGGTGCAGCTCGTCGCAGCGATCCTCGGTGAGCGGCATGCAGATGAGGCCGCGGCCGAACTTGGCCATGAAGTTGATGGCTTCCGGCGTGATCTTTTCGGCGGCCATGGCGAGGTCGCCTTCGTTCTCGCGGTCCTCGTCGTCGACCAGGACGATCATGCGGCCCTGGCGAATTTCTTCGACGGCTTCTTCAACGGTGCAGAATGGAGAATGGGTGTCGGTCATGGTTGCCTATGTCTTGCCAAGGATTGAGTCCGCTTGGCGATTAAGATGATTCTAGGGCCATTTTGTTGCTCCGTCGAGGGTCATCCCATGTTCAAGTTGGGGATGAGCGACGCTGGTTGTTTTTGGAGAGGCCGGGCGGGGTGAGCTTCGCGGCTGACAGGGTGGTCGTGTTGAGGCCGGGAGGGGCAAGCCCCTGCCCCTACGGGATCGCGGAAGTCGCGTGCGCCAATCTGAAGATCGTAGTACCCCCGTTCCATTTTTGTAAGAGCGTGATTCGGCCGCCTGCTGGCGGGTATAAATCTAGGCGGCTTGGGCCTTGGCTGTCTTTGCGGCACGCGGGGCTTTCCGGGGCTTCTGGAGCAGCTCGCGTTCCGCTTGCGCCCAATCCTGCAAGGCATCGCCTGGAGCGCCGCACCGCTCGAGGTAGATTTCGTAGGCGCGCAACTGAATCTGTTCCGGCGTGGGGCGGTTCTTGGCGGTTCGCGGCTTACGCGGCTTGGGTGACGAAGTTTCCACTATCTTGAGCATGACTTCCTCCTGCGGGTTCCGGTAGCTAGGATTTCCCTGTTGCGAATTCTACCTTTCGGGAACACCCTGGACCATCGATCGCTGAGGTTTTTCCGGCGAATGTGTTCAAAAATAATAGGCCCAGGGGTGGCCCAAGCGGCTGGCGAAATCCGAATGTTAAAAATCGAAAACAGAAATGCAGAGAAGCGATGGGGGACGTGGTTTCAGAGAGGACCTCTCTACCTCAGACTTTCCGCGACCAATCGCATGGTCTCCGCGCTGCACCCCAGCAGCGCCAACGCTTGCTTGAGCAGGGTCCTTTTGTTGTTCGTGTCGTTGTTCGTGACGACCCAAAAACCGCTAGCCGGGATCATCTTGGGATTCACGCTCGTTCCAGAGTTGTCCAACTCCTGCTCGCTCTTTGCAATGTACTTGCGCTTCCTGCCTTCCAGAGATTCCAGGATTCCGAATTTGTCGGGATTTTGGCTGCAAAGATTAAGGACAAGACATTCTTGTCAAGTCAGGGATTTTGGCAAGTGGTGCAATGTGGTGCAAAGTGATGTAAACTGAATCCATGGCAAACACAGGGAAATCCGAGAGGCAGAGCGTTTCGTTGCCGACGCTAGTGGCAAAGCGGGTCAGGACGCTGGCTAAGACACAGAAGACGAGTACGAGCCGCATGCTGGTGAAGCTGATCGAGGCAGGGCTGGAATCGCGAGAGGCCGAGAAACAGCGTTTCTTTGCACTCGCCGACGCCCTGAGCGCATCTGGCGATGAAGAGGAACGCGAGCGCATCAAGAGGGAGCTGGCGAGATTGACCTTTGGTGAGTAGATGCCGAAGATTCAGTGGAGCGATCTGCCGGTGCCGCTAAGGGACCATCTGTTCGAACGCCTGCGAGAGCGCAAGATCACCACCGGAGACCTCTACCAGCTAAGTTGTGGCGAGAATCGGAACCCGACTCGCCAGACGGGTTGTGGTACAAGGATTTTGGCTCCTTCAAGATTTGCGGCGAGGGGAAATATCCAAAGACATTTCTTTTGCGGGAGCAAGCGGCGAAGGGGCAGAAGCTGTAGCTGTCGAAGTCCGGAACCGCTAGCGCGGACCCCCAAATCGCGACAGCGGGCAGGGCATCCCGTGCCCCTACGGTCTTCCCTAATTGCCAGTGGTCGGCGTGCTTGTTGTTCCGTCTGCGTACGACGCGAGCGTACTACTCGGCTTGCGAGGCGGCAGAGGTGATGCGGATTTTGTAGCTGGCGGTGCCTACGGGATAGGCCAGGTCGCGGACTTGGGTGTTTTTCTCTTGTTGGGGGCCGAGGGCGAGTGACAGCTTTCCCTTGTTGGTGGCAATCACTCTGCTGTCGGCGTTGAGGTAAGAGGTTTCGTATTCGATGTCGCTGTAGCTGTAGGATGGCGAGCGATTCTCAATGGCGATCGCCCAGATGGCGGTGGTGCCGCTGCTGTCTTTGTCCATGGCGGCACGCTGGATTTTCAAATCTTTGACGGGATCGGCCTTGGCAGTGGGAGCGGCGGGCGCGGAGGCGACGGGAGTGCCCGGGCCCTTAGTAGTCACCATGTAGAGCATGGCGGCGGCGACGGCGATAACGACGACAATTACTCCGATCCAGACGGAAGTAGAAGTGGACGATGGCTTTTCTTGCGGTGGTGGCTCGAACATGGAGTCCTCCGGTGCGGCGTGTTGCGCGTGAACCCTGCTCCGCGAGTTTCCCCTGTGCGGAACCTGGCGAGCAACAAAGCCGCGAGTAAAATAGTCGCGAGGAGACGAAGTCACAGTCGGCTCGCTGGGAAAGGGAACCGCGACGGGGAAGAGATAGCAGACAACGCGCTGGAAGTAAAGGGGGTTGCGCGGAGTAGCAGACGCAAGGCGCAACTCGCAGCGACGGGGCTCCGATAGATATTTGATCGATTAGGCATGTCGTTTGGCGGGACCGTGGTCCGTGGAATCGATTCGGCTTACACTGAGACAAATCGAACAGGAGCGCAATATGGGCGGCCGTTTGCTTACGCTAGGTGTGATCTCCTTCATCTGGGTGCTATTGTGTTCGGCCCAGTCCAACTCGTCTTCGGGACAACAAGATTCTTCGAAAGCGCAGTGTGCGCCAGGGGTTGAGACGAAGCCTCAGGCGCAGCTTGCAGACACCACCAAGAAGAAGCCTAAGAAGGTGTGGACGAATGACGAAATTGAGGGTGCGAAGAGCGATACTTCCATAACGAACAAGAACGTCGCAGGCGCCGGCGGAGCGAGTTCTTCTTCTCCATCTGCTGCCGCAAAGTCCGCGACCTACGAGAACCTAGTCAAAACGTATCAGAAGAAACTTGCTCCGCTGCGAGACCAGCTTGCGGAGATTGACCGGAAAGTTCAGCAGGTAAAGGACCTGAAAGGCAACGCCCGCGAGAATACCGAGCAGTTGCTCAGTTACTACGGGGAAAAGCGGGCGGGCGTCCAGTTGAAGATCGATCGAGTTGAGGAAGACGCGCGGCGCGATGGTGTGGCGCCCGGCGATTTGCGGTGAACGGGGATCAGAGCTGGCGAAGCTCGATTCATCCGAACGGGCTTTCCGTGCATTCTCAAAACCCTGCAATAGATCGTTAATTGCTAAAGCCGGGACGCGCCCTTCCTCCGTCAGGATGAACTAAAGCGCGCCCCTACAGGGATTGCGGGCCGTGGGGTAACCCGTGCACAGGGGAAGGCACCGTGCCTGCGTGGACGCCGGGCGGGGCAAGCCCCGGCCCCTACAATGGCGCGGCGCCGCGTTTCGTCAGCTTTTGAGGTCTTCTCTACACAAAGAAAAAGGGCGGGCCGGAAAACCGGACCGCCCTTTTTGGATTGAGGTTGTGGGCGAGCTGGGAAAACTTAGTACATCCCGCCCATGCCGCCTGGGCCAGGAGCCCCGGCAGCCGCGCCCTTCTTGTCGTCTTCCTTGATTTCGGCGACAAGCGCTTCGGTGGTGAGCATCAAGCCCGCGATGGAGGCTGCGTTCTGCAGCGCGAGGCGGGTGACCTTGGCCGGGTCGATGACGCCCATCTTGACCATGTCGCCGTACTCGCCGGTGTCCGCGTTGAAGCCGAAGTTGTCGTCCTTCGACTCACGGATTTTGCCGATGACAACGGCGCCTTCGTGGCCGGCGTTGAGGGCAATCTGGCGAGCGGGTTCTTCGAGAGCACGCTTCACGATGCTAACGCCGACGGCTTCGTCATCGTGCAGCTTGAGCTTCTCGATCGCCGCGATGCAGCGAAGAAGCGCGGTGCCGCCTCCGGCAACGATGCCTTCTTCGACGGCTGCACGGGTGGCGTGCATGGCGTCCTCGACGCGAGCCTTCTTCTCTTTCAGCTCGGTTTCGGTGGCTGCGCCGACTTTGATGACGGCGACGCCGCCGACCAGCTTGGCAAGGCGCTCCTGGAGCTTTTCCTTGTCGTAGTCGGAGGTGGTGTTTTCGACCTGCGCGCGGATCTGCTTCACACGGCCTTCGATGTCGGCGGACTTGCCCGCACCTTCGATGATCGTGGAATTATCCTTGTCGATGGTGACCTTCTTGGCGCGGCCGAGGTCCTCGATCTTGACGTTTTCCAGCTTGATGCCGAGGTCTTCGGTCACGGCCTTGCCGCCGGTCAGGGTGGCGATGTCTTCGAGCATGGCCTTGCGGCGGTCGCCAAAGCCAGGAGCCTTGACGGCAGCGCACTGCAGGGTGCCGCGAAGTTTGTTGACCACCAGCGTGGCGAGGGCTTCCCCTTCGATGTCCTCGGCGATGATCAAGAGGGGCTTGCCCATCTTGGCGGTCTGCTCGAGCAACGGGAGCAGGTCCTTCATCGAGCTGATTTTCTTTTCGTGGATGAGGATGCGGACGTCCTCGAGAACGCATTCCATGCGCTCCGGATCAGTAATGAAGTAGGGGGAGAGGTAGCCGCGGTCGAACTGCATGCCTTCGACCACTTCGAGGGTCGTCTCCATCGTCTTGGACTCTTCGACGGTGATGACGCCATCCTTGCCGACCTTCTTCATGGCTTCGGCGATGATGCCGCCGATCTGCTTGTCGTTGTTGGCGGAAATGGTGCCGACCTGCGCGATCATGTCGCCCTTGACGTCGCGGGAGAGCTTCTTGATCTCTTCCACGGCGACTTCGACGGCGCGCTCGATGCCGCGCTTGAGACCGGTGGGGCTGGAGCCAGCCGCGACGGTCTTGACGCCTTCGCGGAAGATAGCCTGGGCCAGAACCGTCGCGGTGGTGGTGCCGTCGCCCGCGACGTCTGACGTCTTGGAAGCGACTTCGCGAACCATCTGGGCGCCCATGTTCTCGAGGGGATCCCGCAGTTCGATTTCCTTGGCAACGGTTACGCCGTCCTTGGTGATGATCGGCGCGCCGAACTTCTTTTCGATCACCGCGTTGCGGCCCTTGGGGCCGAGGGTGATTTTCACTGCATCAGCGAGAACGTTCACGCCGCGTAGAATCGCTTGGCGGGAATTCTCACCTGTTACAATCTGCTTCGCCATACTGGTATTTCCTCCTAAGATTCTTACGAATTCTGTCCCACACGCCGGGCTAAAGCCCGACGCCTACACGCCCTCGAGAGAAACTACTTCTTGGACCCTGCCGCTTTGGCAGCGCCGCTTAGCTTCGCCAGGATTTCTTCCTCGCGAAGGATCAATAGCTCTTCGTCTTCGATCTTGATTTCCGTGCCGCTGTACTTGCCGAACAGGACGCGATCGCCCGGCTTAACATCCAGGGGGACGCGCTCGCCTTTTTCACGCTTGCCAGCGCCTACGGCGATTACTTCGCCTTCCTGCTGCTTTTCTTTGGCGGAGTCCGGGATGATGATGCCGCCCTTGACGCTTTCCTTTTCTTCAATGCGCCTCACGACTACACGGTCGTGGAGCGGGGTTAGATTCACTGCCATCTTGGAAGAACCTCCATAGTGATGTTGCGATTGAGCTGCGGCTGAGGAGTCAAAGGAGTTAGCACTCCTCGGTGCCGAGTGCTAATATAGCAGAAACTCCCGTCATGTCAAGGTATTCCCGGACACCTTGGCGGTCTTCGCCGAAGCCTGTGGTCTAATTAAATATCGTGTTTTCAATAGCTTATATGGTGCAAGAAAAAGACGACACTTGGTGATTGTAGTGCGTTGGTGTTGAGGCATAGTATCTCTAGCGTCTAAGGGACCAATGGGCTCACTCGTCTACATACGGCTGGTCGGCTTTACTGCCGGGACGCTGCTGCAGCTTTTCTGGATGGTGGTGATCCTGGGCTACCGGCGGCAGCGGAATTTCGAGCGGGTGTTCTTTTTTCTTTGCCTGGCGCTGTTTTTCTTTTACAGCGGCTCGCTGCTGGCGCTGAACGCGCAGATCTACTATCCCGAACCGCCCGCGCTGCTGAACGCGTTCGCTAAGACGGTGCTGTTCGCCGGATTGTGCTTTCTGCCTCCCTTGCTGATCCACTTGCAGTTTGAGTACGCCGGCACGCGGGAGATGTGGAGGAGCCTGGCTGCGAAGCGGGTGATCCTGTTGGCGGCGTATATTCCGGTGCTGTACTTCGCCCTGCGGGTTTATCCGCTGCTGGCAAGTTCGCCGGGATTCGATTTTCTGGTGCCGGGGAATGCGTTAGGCCGGGGCTACGGCATATGGCTTGGGGTCGCGATGCTGGTGGCTGCCGGCTGGCAGGTGCTGTTTGCACGGCGCGCTCCGGACAGGCCGCAGTTGAGGTTCCACGGTTTGCTCGCGGCGCTGTTTGTGGCCGGCGCGGGCATGACGGTTTACTTGCACGTCCTTAGTGGCCCGGTGCCCCCGAATTTCTCCGAGGGTGTAAGCACGGCCCTTGCGCTACTGGCGGTTCTGCCTTCCGCGGTTTTGATTTATCTCGTGTACCGGTTCAATTTCTTGCAGATCGGGCGACAGAAGAACTTGGTTTACGCGGTATCGGCGACGTTTCTAGCATTGCTGTACCTGAGCTTGGTCCGGCGCGTCGGCGTGTGGCTGGAGCCGGTGCTTCCGCCGGAGGCGTCCGCGTCGATCCTACTATTCGTGTTGGTGATTTTTATCGAGCCGATGCAGCGGGTGCTGGGGCGCCGCCTGCGGGAAACGGCGCAATTGGAAATGGATCGCGTGCAGCGGTCGATGGCGGAGATTCAGCAGGAGGCCCGACAGGGCGACATGAGCCGGCTGGTGAAATTCATCGAGCAGGAAATCCAGGAGCGGCTGGAACTTCGCGAGGTACGGCTGAAATTGATCACCGCGGAGACGGGGAGTGCAACGGGCTTGGCATCCGGCGAGCCTAGAGCCGCGCTCGCCTTCGATCCGCGGGAATTCCGAATTTCGCGCGCTGAAAAGGTCGAGGGAGTTCTGCATGTCGAGCCGCACGGGGCCACCATTTCCGGGGAGACCCGGGCGGCGCTGGAATTTCTGTGCGAGCAACTGCCTGGAGCGCTGGATTTGTGCCGGCTGATCGAAGAGAAGCTCCGGCTGGAGAGAGAACTGGCCGAGCGCGAACGGCTGGCGCTGCTGGGCCAGATGGCCGCGAGCATTTCGCACAACCTGAAGAATCCGCTGGGGTCGATCAAGACGATTCTGCAGGTGCAGATGGAAAATCCGGAACTGCCCGCGTCGGTCCGGGGAGAAAACAGGATTGTCCTTGATGAGATTGGGCGGCTGTCGGCGAAGCTGAATCAGCTGCTGCAATTCAGCCGGCCGGTGGTACGGAGTGGAGGCGCCAGAGCCACGTCCGATGCGCGAGCTATCCTTGAAGAAGTCGTGGGTGTGCTGCGGCACGAGGCGGAGCGGCGCGGAATCGAGCTGGAAACGCAGCTCCCCGAGAATGGCACGCGAATCGCAGCTTCCCCGGAAGCGGTGAGCGACATCCTATCGAATTTGCTGGTGAATGCGCTGGAGGCGGCGCTGCGGGGCGGGCAGGTCAGCGTCAGCGCGAGCGCGAACGATGGCAGCTGCGTTCTGGCGGTCGAGGACGACGGACCTGGGATCACTGCTGCGGCGCGCGAGAAGATCCTGCAGCCATTTTTTACCACCAAGGCGCAAGGCACCGGGTTGGGGCTGGCGATCGTGGCGCGGCGCGTGGCGGAATTCGGCGGGCAGCTGGAGTGGGAAAGTCCGGCGAAGGATGGGCACGGGTCGAGGTTTCGCGTGGTGTTGCCCTTGGAGAAAAAACAGAAGTAACGAAGTAAAGAGATAACGAGCAGGTAGAAAGAGGCTATGAAAACTATTTTGATTGTGGATGACGAGCCGGCGGCGCGATACGGGCTGCGCCGTGCTTTGGAAGCGAAGTACCGGATCGCGGAGGCGGATTCCGCGGAGGCGGCGCGCGAGGCGCTGCCGCGCGAACAACCGGATTTGGTGTTGCTGGACGTTGTGCTGCCGGGGCAAAACGGAATTTCGTTTTTGCGATGGATGCGCGAGCAGGGGAGCGAAGTGCCAGTGCTGATGGTGTCCGCGCTGGATACCGCAAAGACCGCGGTGGAAGCGCTGCAAGTGGGAGCGGCGGACTATTTGGTGAAAGGGTTTGAGCTCGAAGAACTGCGGCAGCGAGTGGCGAATCTGCTCAAGCTCGCTACGCTGGAAAAAGAGAACGGCGATCTGCGGCGGCGGTTGACCACCGAGGGGCAGTTCGGGCAAATGATTGGCCGCACCGCGGAGATGCGGCGGGCGTTTGAGATGGCCGACCGCGTGGCGCCGACGGATTCTACCGTGCTGATTCTCGGCGAAAGCGGAACCGGGAAAGACCTGCTGGCGCAGGAGATTCATGCCCGGTCGCCGCGGTCGGGAAAGCCATTCGTGGCCGTCAACTGCGCGGCGCTGCCCGAGACGTTGATCGAGTCCGAGTTGTTTGGCTACGAGCGCGGAGCTTTCACGGGAGCTGCCCAGCAGAAGAAAGGCAAATTCGAGCTAGCGTCCGGTGGAACGCTGTTTTTGGACGAGATCGGTGATATGAATCCGGTGACGCAGGCGAAAGTGCTGCGGGCGCTGGAGAATCGGACGATTGAGCGGCTGGGCGGAACGCAGTCCATCGCGGTGGATGTACGGGTGATCAGCGCGACCCATCGGAACCTTGGGGCGGAAATTCGTGCGGGGAAGTTCCGCGAGGATTTGTTTTACCGCTTGCGGGTGGTGACGGTGGACTTGCCGCCGCTGCGCTCGCACAAGGAAGATATTCCCGTGCTGGCGGAGACGTTTCTGCAAATGCATGGCTCGCGGCTGGGGCGGACGGCGCGGTTGAGCAGGGAAGCGATGGCGGCGATTGGCCGCTACGACTGGCCTGGGAACGTGCGCGAGCTTAAGAACGCGCTGGAGCGCAGCTTGGTGCTGTGCCGCGGCGACGAGATCGGCGTGGAGGATCTGCCGGAGGAAGTCGCGCGAGGGGAAGCCATTTCGCACAAGCCTTCCGGCGATGGGCACGACGTCGGCATGGGCGAGAGAGACTTTCGCGAAGCGAAACGGAAATTCGAGGTGGCATATTTGACGAAGCAGCTGGTAACCCACCGCTGGAATGTCTCGCGGACGGCGGCGACTGTTGGGCTGCACCGGCAGAGTTTGCAGGAGAAATTGCGGGAATTGGGAATTCGGCGGCCGGGGCGAGAGCAGGTTGAGGAAGAATAAAGAATTTAACACAGAGGTCACAGAGCGCGCAGAGATCGGAAGGGAAGAACGACTTCGGACGAAGTTACAGGGAAGATCGCGATGACTGGAGTCGAGAGTCGCTCGCTAGTGCGTGGCTACGTGTTGGCAGGGGGTGGGAGCACGCGGTTCGGGCAAGATAAGGCACTGGCGGAAATCGATGGTAAGCCCATGTTGACGCGCATGTGCGAGTTGCTTAAAGGTGCGACGAGTACCGTGCATGTCGTGGCGGCGCCGAGCAAGTACGCGAGCCTGGGGATAGAAGCCGTTGCGGATCGCTGGCCGGGAGAGGGGCCGCTGGGGGGGATTATCACGGCGCTGCAACGCACCGAGGAGGATGGACCGCAGAACGAATGGAATTTGATAGTGAGCTGCGACATGCCGTTTCTCACGCGAGAGTGGATTGCCTTTCTCGTGCAACGCGCCTCCCAGAGTGAAGCGCAGGTGGTGCTGCCTCGGTCACACCATGGTCTGGAGCCTCTCTGCGCATGTTATAAAACGAATGCCGGCGGGGCGCTTCAGACGGTGTTCGAAGCAGGCGTACGTAAAGTTACCCAGGCCCTGCAACAAGTGGAAACGGAAGTGCTTGACGAGGCCGACTGGAAACGATTTGATAGCGACGGGCGGCTCTTCTGGAACATGAACACGCCCGTTGAGTACGACGAGGCCAAACGAATCTTGAAAGCGGAGCGCACGTGAACGATCCCCGTATTGACGCAGGATTACTCTCCGCCGCAGAGGAGCGCACGGTCGACCCCGCGCCGGAAAAAACCGCCAACTATTTCGAGTTTCGCGACGTGAGCAAGGCCTTTGACGAGCGCGTGGTGCTCAACCACGTGAGCTTCGCGGTAAAGAAGGGCGAGACTTGCGTGATCATGGGGCGCAGCGGCGTGGGCAAGTCCGTCTCGCTGAAGCACATCCTGGGATTTCTGAAGCCGGATTCGGGGCGCATCTTCATCGACGGGGAAGACGTTACCGATTTCAGCGAAAGGCAATTTGAAGAAGTAAGGCGCAGAGTGACCATGGTGTTTCAGTCCGGGGCGCTGTTTGATTCCTTGACCGTCGCCGACAACATTGCTTTTCCGCTGGAAGGCCAGCCGGGGCTGACCACCGAGGACATCGACGCGTACGTCGAGAAGCTAGCGCATGTGCTTGAAGTTGATGGAGTGCTGGACAAACTGCCGGGCGAGCTTTCTACGGGACTCAGGCGTGCCGTAGCCATTGCGCGAGCACTGGCGCAGAATCCCGAGGCGATTTTGTACGACGAGCCTACCACGATGGTCGATCCGATCATGGCCGGGCACATGGGCGATCTAATTGCCCGGTTGAAGAATGCGTTTCACAAGACGTCGATCGTGGTTACGCACGACACGCATCTCGCCAAGAAACTCGCCGACAAAGTGGTGTTCTTGCAGGACGGCACGGCGACGGTGTTCGAGTCGTGGGCAGACTTCGAGAATTCCAAGGATCCCTTCTTCCACAACTTCCGCATGCAAGACGAACTGATCCCGGCGCTGGACGTGACTCTGTGAGTAAAACCGAGGCCGGACCCGGCGACCCGAAGAAACAGCTTCGGCGCGAGATGGGCCTCTGGGACGTTCTGTTCTTCAACATTGCTACGGTGCTCGGGCCGCGATGGATCGCGGCGGCGGCGCACAACGGCACCTCGTCGATCAGTTTGTGGGGATTAGCGGCGCTGTTTTTTTTCGTTCCCAGCGCGTTGGTGATCAACGAGCTGTCGTCGAGGTTTCCTGAAGAAGGCGGCTTGTACGTGTGGTCGAAGGAAGCGTTTGGCGACTTCCACGGTTTTGTGTCGGGATGGCTGTACTGGATCTACACCATCTTTTATTTTCCCGGGCTGCTGCTGGCCAGCACGGCGATGAGTGGATATGTCGCCGGCTCCGGAGGCACGGCGCTGGCGCAAAACCGGACGTTTCTCCTGGCAGGTTCCTTCGTATTGCTGATTGTAGCGGTAGTCTTGAACATCATCGGCCTGAACGTGGGCAAGTGGCTGCAGAACGCCGGCGGGGTGGCGACATATGCGCCGCTGCTGATGCTGGTGGGAATCGCCGCGCTTGTTTATTTTCGCCAAGGTTCCGTAACGCACTTCACAGCAGCCAACATGCTGCCGCACTGGAATTGGGATACGGTGAATTTCTGGTCGCAGATTGCCTTTGCGTTCGCGGGGCTCGAGTTGGTATCGGCAATGAGCGAGGAGGTCAGGGATCCCAGACGCACATTGCCTCGCGCGGTGCTGGCCTCCGGCGCGCTAATCGCAGCAATGTACATCGCGGGCACCTTCGCGGTTTTGTCGCTGATGCCAGCAGAGCAGGTAGATCCCAGCAGCGGCGTGTTCTCGGCGCTCACGGTGGGTTCGACGGCGCTGCGTCTGGGATTTCTCGGAGTCCTCGCGGCGATATTGGTGTCCGTCGGAAACGCCGGCGGCGTGGGAAGCACGGTCGCGGGAATTGCGCGCGTGCCATTCGTCGTGGGCATCGACCGGTATTTGCCGGCGGCGTTCGGCAAAATTCATCCGCGTTGGCGCACGCCTTACGTGGCCATACTGGTGCAGGCGGTGCTATCCGGCGCGGTATTGCTGGTGAGCCAGGTCAATGAAACGACCCGAGGCGCTTATCAGTTTCTGGTGGACGCGACCATTATTCTGTATTTCATTCCGTTCCTGTACATGTTTGCCGCCGCGATCAAATTGGCCAGCCGCCCCGATCGAGCGGCAAATCCTCAAGTAGCCTTGATACCAGGCGGAAAAACGGGTGCGTGGATCGTCGGCGGCATTGGATTTCTGGTCGTGCTGGGAGGAATTGGAGTGTCGCTGGTCCCGCCGGGAGATTCATCCAACAAGCTGGGCTTCGAAATGAAGCTGGTCGGCGGAACCGTGGCGGCTATTCTGCTGGGGCTGACGCTGTATTGGCGCGGCGCGCGAGAAAAGGCAGCGGAACGCTCTGGAATCTAGTAGATGGACCAGACCCCTGGGGTGGCCAGCTCGACGGAATTGTTGTCGGCATCTCGAAAATAGAGACTCGTGCCGCCTCTCGGCCATTTTACGCGGTGTTCGACGATGATTTGGTACGCCGCGAGTTTCGTTTCCCATTCCGCAAGATCTTCCTGTCGAATCGCAAAAGCAAAGTGCAGAGCGCCGCTGCCGTCATGCGCTCCGATGGTGCCCCCGGGCAATTGGGTGACCTGGTTCGACGCGCCCCGCTGGAACAATAGCAAGACGCTTCGCCCGCCCACGCTGTATGCGCGAAATCGCGCGTCGCCTTCGATGCGCGGGAGATCGAACAGCGTTTCGTAGAAACGCGAGGCGCGATCGAGATCATCCACATAGAGGGACGTTTCGATCACGCCGGTTAGAGCGGGCATCCGTGCCTCCGATCCGCTAGAAGCCTTCTTCCGAAAGACGCGCCAGCGTGATTCGAGACGGCGCCGATACTGCCGCATCGCGGGCTTCGAGGTGCCGCTCGACGTATTTTCCCAGAACATCGCCCTCGAGATTTACGGCATCGCCTTGCTTGCGGTCTCGGAGGTTGGTGTGTTCGTAGGTATACGGGATGACCGCGATTTCCGCGATGCGATGGTGCCAGCGAGCGATCGTCAAGCTGATGCCGTCGATGGTGATGGAGCCCTTGGGGACCACGTAGCGCGCGAATTCTTCCGGCACTTGGACGCCGTACCACCAGCTTTCGCCTTCGGAACGCAAGTGTGTAACTCGGCCGATACCGTCAACGTGTCCGAGGACGAAATGTCCACCGAACTCCTTGCCGGCGGTGAGGGACTGCTCGAGGTTGACGCGCGAACCGGTCTTCAGTCCATCGGCGCTCGCGCCGAAAGAAGTGCGTCGAATGGTTTCGCCGGAGAGGTCGGCGGAGAAGCGCTCGTTGTCCCGCGATACCGCCGTGAGGCAGCAGCCGTTGACTGCAATGCTATTCGATACCGCCAGTACGGGCGCAACACTCGGCGCGTGGATCGTGACGCGGCCGCCATCGCCTTGGAGCGACAGAGACTCGATCGTGCCGATGTGCTCGATGATCCCCGTAAACATTATTTTTTGCAGTGCTTTCTGAAAAATCGCGACCGATCGATCAGCATCTTACGACAAGCCCGCAAGCTCACGCTAGTTGCGATAGACATCGTGGAGATAGGCGTACACGGCGAAATCGGACCCGAATTGCTGGATGCGCAGATCCTGCAACGGTGCTTGAGCGAGCCGGGGCATGTGCGCAAAGGGGACGCTAGGTTCGCCGGCAATCTTGGGCGCGTAAAACAGAACCAGTTTGTGAACAGAGCCCGCGGCGAGCGCCGCTCCGTTCAGTGAAGGCCCCGCTTCCAGAAGAACGCTGAGAATCTCGCGCCGGCCCAACTCCGCGAGAGCGGCGGAAAGATCAATTCGGCCGGCGCGCGTGCGGACGCGGACGAGTTCGATTCCGGCATGTTGGAGTTTGCGCGCTTTCGGTAAATCGAGCGGCGCGGCTGTGAAAACGAGAAGATCATCGTCTGCCGTTTTAACGACGCGGGATTTTGGCGGGAGGCGAAGCTTGGAGTCGAGGACCACGCGGAGAAGCCGCCTGCGGCGCGAAAGGCCGCTGCGGTCGGTGAGCAGCGGATTGTCCGCGAGCACCGTGCCGATTCCGGTGAGCAGCGCGTCGGAGGCGTGGCGCATGCGATGCACTTCAGCGCGAGACTCATCGGAAGTAATCCAACGAGAACGTTCACGTTTCTTCGATTTTGGCAGAGCGAGTTGGCCATCGAGGGTGAGCGCGGATTTTAGGGTAACGAAAGGCTTCTTGGTGTGAATCCAGCAGGCAAAAGCCTCATTCAGGCGTTTCGCTTCCTCCTCAAGAACGCCCGAAACGACCTCGACGCCCGCGGCGCGCAGGCGCTCGAAGCCGCGACCGGAAGTGGCGGGGTTGGGATCTTGCATGGCTGCCACGACACGCCCCACGCCCGCGGCGATGATCGCTTCTGTGCAAGGCCCGGTGCGGCCCTTGTGATTGCAAGGCTCGAGACTGACGTAAAGAGTGGCGCCGCGCGCTCGTTCGCCCGCTGATTTCAACGCGACGATTTCCGCGTGGTCGCGCCACTCGTACTGGTGAAAGCCCTCACCGATGATTTCACCCTCGCGCACGATGACGCAGCCCACCATCGGATTGGGGCTGGCCAGGCCGCTGCCTTTGCGGGCCAGCGCCAGTGCGTGCTCCATGAAGCGAATGTCGTGTGCGTTCACGAATTAGTTGAACAGCGAGTTGGCGTACGTTTCCGCGTCGAACGGAACCAAATCATTGATCTGTTCACCGGTTCCGACGAAGCGAATCGGCAAACCGAGTTCTCGCGTGATGGCCACCACGATGCCGCCTTTCGCTGTGCCGTCGAGCTTGGTCAGTATGATCCCGGTGACGCCAACTGAAGAGGTAAATTCGCGAGCCTGGGCCAAGCCGTTCTGTCCGGTGGTGGCGTCGAGCACCAGCAACACATCGTGGGGCGCGCCGGGAATCACTTTAGCGGCAGTGCGCTTCATCTTTTCGAGCTCGGCCATCAGATTGGATTTGGTGTGCAGGCGTCCCGCCGTATCGACGATGACCGCGTCCGAGCCGCGGGCCTTGGCGGCGGCGACCGCGTCGTAAACCACCGCCGCGGGGTCGGCTCCCGACTTTTGCTTGATCACTTCAATGCCATTGCGCTGAGCCCAGATCTCGAGTTGCTCGACGGCGGCCGCCCGGAAAGTGTCGGCAGCGCAGAGAATGACACTCAGGCCATCTTGGCGGAGCCGGTTCGCGAGCTTCCCGATGCTGGTGGTCTTGCCCGCGCCGTTCACTCCCACGATGAAAATTACGCGCGGCCCTTTGCCGTTGGGCGACCCCGGGACCGCCCCCATGTGTGGTGCCGAAGCAACGGAGCCGCCGGGAGCGTTGAGGATGCGCATGATGTGTCCCTTGATTTCGCGTTTCAACTGGCTCGCGTCGGACAGCGCATTGCGGTCCATTTTTTCACGGACCGCCTCCAGAATCTCGCGGGTGGTCCTTACGCCCAGGTCGGCGGAAAGCAGCGCCGTCTCCAACTCCTTGAGCAAAGACGGATCGATCTTCCGATCGCCCAGGAAGATCGCATCGACCGTCTCGGAAAGGGCCGCCTTGGTCTTGGTGACCGAGGCCTTCAGCTTATCGAGAAGCGTAGGCTCCGGTTCATTTTTACCGAAAAGAGAAATCATGGGATCGCGCGCTCAAAGCCGCGGTGCGAGACAAAATTGTAACAGAAGCGCGTGTAAGGAACGGCACCGGGCACCGGCGGCATCCTGCAGGTGCATGCAAAATTAGCTCCAGCCGTAAGTGTCTAATTCTTTAACGCTGCACCAAAACTGTCCCAACGAGCAGTATCCTGCTTAGCCCCCTTGGCATAGCCTCAAAGAAATTCCGAACATCCCTTGGGAACCGGGGCTTCAAAAAACTCTGAACGGAGACTTGAAATGAGCGAAGAAAAACGCTCGGCATCTGAAAAAATGTCCGCGATCCATCCAGCCCCGGTTAAGGCTTCTAAGGGGTCAAACCGCCGCACTTTCCTGGGTCAAGTGGGTGGTGCCGGCGTCGTGGCCGTGATCTCGGCCAGCGCAACTGTTGCCGGCCCTTTGGCGGTCCGCGCGGCTGGACAGGAGCACGGCGCAGGGGAGCCAGATAACGTCGGCGTGTCGCGCGCGCGCAGGTCCTTCAACAATCGCCTGCGCGCCGCGGAAGCCGAATTCGACATACCCATTCCCGGGGAGATCACGAATGGGGATGAACAGCGGTTCCCCAACCGCATCGGCAACTACTCGAAAGGCTTGGTACACAACGGCATCGGAGAAGTGGACAACGGTTCGTACACCAGCCTTCTAAGGGCGGTGAATACCGGAGATCCGAGGCTCTTCGAGCAAATTCAGCTGGGCGGCACGGCTCCCTTGATCGATCCCCAAGCAGGCCTTGCTCTTGACCTGGAGGGAACGGACTCGCACCAGTTGGTTATAGGAACACCTCCCTCTGTGGCCAGCCGCGAGATCGCCGATGCGGCCGTCGAGAATTACTGGATGGCCCTGTGCCGCGACGTGAACTTCACACAGTACGGGCATGAACCGCTCTCGATGGCCGCCATCACAGAGCTCAACAGCCTCCCAGCCTTTCGTGGACCGAAGCCGGTGACCCCGCAAAATCTATTCCGCGGGTTCACTCCAGGTGACGTGCTTGGTCCTTATGTCTCGCAATTTCTTCTACTTCCGTTCAGCTACGGCGCGGTGCCCGTCACCCAGCTGCTTACGACCTATGTCCCCGGGTTCGATTACATGACAGACCAGGCATCGTGGTTGGCGGTTCAAAATGGCCAAGGGCCTTTCGGTAAAAATCAAATCGACCCCAGTCCTCAGCACATGCGAAACGGCCGCGGGCTCGGCGCGTATGTTCATATTGACGTGTTGTTCGAGGCCTACTTCAACGCTTGCCTGATCCTGATCGACAACGGGGCGCCGCTCGATCCTAACAATCCCTACGTCGGCTCGCGGACACAAACAGGCTTCGGCACCTTTGGGGCGCCCCACGTAAAGACGCTGGTTGCCGAAGTGTCGCAGCGGGCGCTGAAGGCGGTCTGGTACATGAAGTGGTTCGTGCACCGGCACCTGCGCCCTGAAGCCTTCGGCGGACTCGTGCATATGACCAAGACGCACCAGGCGACCTATCCATTGCATTCGGATGTCCTGAATTCGCAGGCGGCGGCGCAGGTATTCGCAAAGTACGGCACGTACTTCATGCCGCATGGCTTTCCAGAAGGCTGCCCGCAACATCCTTCCTACGGGCAGGGTCATGGAACCGTGGCGGGAGCGTGCGCGACCATCGTAAAGGCCTGGTTCGATGACACCGCGCCGCTCAGCTCCGTTCCAGGGATTACGATCTCGCAGCCCAGCGAAGATGGGCTCTCCCTGGTGCCTTACACCGGAACCGATCGCGACCAGTTGACCATCGGCGGGGAAATGAACAAGATTGCCGCCAATATCGCCATCGGGCGCAACCATGCTGCCGTGCACTGGCGCTACGACTACGCGGATTCCGTTGTGCTGGGCGAGACCGTTGCGATTTCCATGCTGCGGGACATGGCCCGCTGCTGGAACGAGCCTTTCGAGGGCTTTTCTTTCACTAAGTTTGATGGCACGCGAATCACAGGCGTAGGCAAGAACACCTGACGGCCAGTTGTACACGTTTGGAAATCGGAGGGAATCGTTTCAGGTGGGGTTCAGACCTGCACTTCGACGGCGCTTAGCCGCAGCCTTCCCGCAGTAATGGCGGCATCCAGGGCGTTCACAACGACGGTGTCGAATTTGGTCCCAGCCAGTGCCTTGATTTTGCCAAGCGCGTAATCCAGATCCATCGCGGACTGGTAGGGCCGGTTGGTAGTCATGGCGTCCAGCGTGTCGGCCACGCCGATAATGCGCGCCATCAGCGGAATCTGCGGACCTTGCAGGCCATATGGATAGCCGCGGCCGTCGATGTGCTCGTGGTGCAGCTCAATCCCCGGTAGCATTTCCTTCAACTGAGAAACCGGCCGCATGATGTTCGCGCCCTTGATGGTGTGCTGCTTCATCAGCTCGAATTCTTCGGGTGTCAGCGATCCGGGCTTCTTGAGCACGCGGTCTTCGACGCCGATCTTTCCGACGTCGTGCAGCAGTGCGGAGATGCGCAGGGTGTCCAGATCTTCCGCGGAAAGGCCCAGCTCGCGCCCGACCAGCGTGGAATATTTCGCTACGCGCCCGGAGTGACCCCGCGTGTACGGATCCTTTTCGTCGATGGCCGCGGCCAGCATGCGGATCGACCCGATGAACAGCTCGCGGTTTTCCTCGGCGGCTTCCTTCAGCCGTTCGATGTACTCTTCGATGTCGCCGGCCATCTTGTTGAAATTCTCGGCCAGCTCGCTGATTTCCGATGCTCCGCGCACGGGCGACCGCTGGTGAAATTCACCGCGGCTGATGGCGCGCGTGGAGGCCGCCAGGCCACGAATCGGACCGCTGATACCTACGGCGAAGAAATACCCAAGAAGGATGGCCGCCAGGACCACTACGGTGACGAAAGCCAGCGCCTGGCGATTTAGTTCATTCACCCCAGCGTCCGCACGCGCCTGGTTCAGGCTGCGCTGCGCGACCACCGCCCAATTCACTTCCGGGAACGTGCTGTACGTTCCGACCATCTCCACTGAGCGGTTTTTCTCCCTCTCGGTAAAGCGAATTGTCTCCGTGTTGCGCAATTCCTGCGGCAAGGCGCGAATCTGCGCCACCACTTGCGAGCTGCCGCTTACGTCCGTCCCGGGAACGAAATCCTTGGTATCCGGATGCGCCACGATGTGGCCGTAGTGATCCACTACGAAAACCGTGCGCCCGCGCACGCTGGCATCCTGCAGCCGCCGCAGAATCGGTTCCAGCGAGACCACTGCGGCGAGCATGCCCGTGAAGTTGTCATTGATGTCTTTGAGCGGCACGGCGATCACGAACGCCGGCCGATTGTCGGGCGCCAGCGCCAGGGGATCGCTCCGGAACTTCACCGATTGCATGGACGTAGCGAAGGCCCGCTGCAGCGCCTTGGCAACAAAAGGATCCTGGTCGGCGCGAAAATTTCCCTGCGACGCACTTGTGCCTTTTCCGGATTTACCCACCGCGGTGAGATACACGAAGGTATTGCGGTTGCTGTCGGCGAAGTTTTTCAGCAGCAGCGTTACTTTGGGCTCGGAGGCGGGGTCCTCCACGTTGTCAATCAAGCCCATGAGCGCCAGGATCTGCCGCTCGCTGACCAGTTGCTGCGTTAGGTTCGCTTCGAAAAACTGAATTTCCTGCGCCAGAGAACGTGTCATGTCCGTCTGCTGGACGCGCTCCGTATCTACGAGTTTCTCTTGGCTCAGCTGCAGTACCTGCCGATGATAGAGCCCAATGGGTACCGCGCTGACCAGCAGCAGCGCTCCGAGCACCAGCCACAGAATGCGCACGCGGCCCGTGCGAATACGCTGCATCAAGGATGTGGTGTTGGCAGACATGGCCCTCTCTGTAGTCTAGGGGAATCGCAACAGCCGGTGGGCAACCGCGAAGGACAGGCGTCGCGCATCTGCAACTGGAACGTTAGTACTACGGCCGGAAGCGAGGCGGGCAAAAGCCTTATTATTCACGCTTTAGCGGGCGGTCCATGATGTCGCGAATGGCCTCCCGCGGCGATTTATCTTGGTGCAAGATGGCGTTGACTTGCTCGGTGATGGGCATCTCGATGCCGACTTCGCGCGCCAACGCCAGCAGCGCTGGGGCGGTTCCCACACCCTCCGCCACCATGCGCATCCCGGCGAGGATCTCGGAAAGGGCGCGGCCCTTGCCTAACTCGATTCCCACTTGACGGTTACGGCTCAGCGTACCTGTGCAGGTCAGCACCAGATCGCCCAGGCCAGCCAGGCCGCTTAGGGTCTCCGGCCGCGCGCCCAGCGCCGTTGCCAGACGGGTCATTTCCGCCAAGCCTCGCGTAATCAAGGCCGCGAGCGCGTTCGACCCCAGACCCAGCCCCTGGCAGGCCCCCGCTGCGATGGCCATGACGTTTTTCATCGCGCCGGCAAGCTCCACTCCCAGGACGTCATCGTTGGTATATAGCCGGAAGTTAGGCGCTGCGAGTTCTTCTTGGACCCTAGCACCGACTTCTGGGTGACGCGTCAAGGAGGGAGCGGATTGTATGAGTGAGGTAGTCGGCGACGCGATTACCACGGCGGTAGGCTCCCCTCTCGCGGCCTCGGCCGCAAACGACGGGCCGGACAGCACGGCAATTTGCGGCGCAAGGGGCGCCGGAATGACTTGACCGATAACTTCGCTCATTCGCCCGTGCGTAACAGGCTCCAGCCCTTTTGTGGCGCTCACGATGATGGTGTGGGCGGAGATATGCTTAGCGGCCTCCGAATAGACGCCGCGCGCATGTGCCGCCGGCATCGCGCCCAGAATGATTTCCGCCCCAGCCACGCACTCATCGATTTCGGCGGTGACCCGGACCCGCTCTGGAAGCGGATGTCCCGGCAAGTACACCTTGTTTTCGCCGTCGCGGCGCACGGATTCCGCGAGCGCGGCGTCGTGCACCCACAAGGAAATCTCATGCGCGCGCGGACTGCGCGAAAGAACCATGGCCAGGGCCGTGCCCCAGCTGCCCCCCCCGAGAATGGCGATCCGCGTCAAGCGTCATCCTTGCCTTTGCCGAAAGAGAAGCGCGGCTCCCGGCCTTCCACCAGCCGCTGCATGTTGGCATCGTGTTTGTACACCACCAGCAACGCCGCCGCCAACGCGCCAAACGTAACGGTAAGGGGCGGGGCGTGATGGGGCGCCCAGAAAAAATAGACCAGCAGAGGAATCGCGGCCGCCGCGGCAATCGAGCCCAGCGAAACATATCGCGAGAACACCACCACCAGAATAAACAGCGTCAGCGAGCCCAGCAGAGCCCGCGGGCACAGCACCAGAAAGACCCCCGCCGCGGTCGCTACACCCTTGCCTCCGCGAAAGCCCAGCCATAGCGGAAAGCAGTGTCCCACCAGGGCCGCCAGCCCGGCGATCACCATCCATGTGGCGCTGTCGTTGGCGAAACGCGCGGCCAGCCACACCGCTGCCGCGCCTTTTGCTGCGTCCAGTGCCAGTGTGAAGATGCCGGCGACCGGTCCGGCCACGCGCGCTACGTTGGTCGCGCCAATATTGCCGCTACCGGCCTTGCGTACGTCGGCGCCACCGAACACCTTCCCGATCAGCAATCCGAAAGGGATCGTGCCCAGCAGATAGGCCGCCACAGGGATCCACACGACGCTCAGGGAGATTTCCAGCATGCGCCGTCAGGCCTCCGCCGCAAACGGAAATGAGTGGAGCGTAGTGTACTCCGCGCCCGAGGGCTTCAGCTGGCTCTCGATCAGATGAAAATCGCCGGCCCCCAGCGCGCCAAAGTCCCGCTCGGCGTTCTCTCGCACAGCCGCGCGAAGCGTTTCGGAAAGGCCGGGCGGATTGAACCGCGCCAGCGTCAGATGCGGCGTGAAGTCGCGCTTCTCACGCGGAAATCCGAGCGGCTCGAGTTGCTGTTCGATGTCCCCAGCGATCGCCGCTAGATTCGGGGAAGCAGCGATCCCCGCCCACAAAACGCGCGGCCGCTTTTCATTGGGAAAGAAACCTAGGCCGCGGAATCGCAGCTCGGCCGGCTGTCCAGACCGAACCGTGGAAAGCGCCGCGACGATCCCTTTCAGCTTATCGAGAGCAGTCTCGCCGATGAATTTGAGCGTCACGTGAAGGTTTTCCGGCCGCACCCAGCGCGCCTTTTTTCCAGAAGATTGCTTTTCCAGTGCGTTCAGTTCCGTCATCAGCGTGGCGAGATTTTCTCGCACCGCTGAAGGAATCTCCAGCGCGACGAACAAGCGCAAGGCTCAGACCCTCTTCGAAGATGATTTGGTGTTGTTCTGTCCGCCATACAGAAAGTGCACGCGCACCATGTCCAAAGCGGCCTGAGAAGCTTGCCAGCGGATGGCTTCGCGGTCGCCAGGAACGCGTATGCCGCGTTCTTTGACGCCGCCCGGGTAAGAAACCGCAACGTGCACGGTGCCCACAGGTTTTTCTTCCGATCCACCCCCTGGACCCGCGACGCCCGTGATCCCCACGCCAAACGTGCTCCCTACGCGCCGTCGGATCCCTTCGGCCAGCGCCACGGCAACTTCCGGGCTGACGGCGCCCTTCGCCAGTATCATCTCCGCTGGAACGTCGGCCCACGCGGTCTTCAATTCGTTGCTGTAGCAAACCACGCCGCCCAGAAAATACGACGAACTCCCGGCGATGCTCGTCAGCCGCTGCGCCAGTAAGCCCCCGGTGCAACTCTCGGCGGCCGCAATGGTAGCGTTGTTCATCGTCAGCTCATCCGCGACCACTTCCTCGAGCGAGCGCCCGTCTTCGCTGAAGATCCGGTCGGTCAGCGCGATCTCAAAGCTTTGCACGATCTCGTCCAGCGTTTTCTTCGCATGCGGCGCGTCCTCGGTCCACAGACGCAGATGGATTTGCGTTTCTCCGGGCGCTGCCAGGATCGTGGTATTCACCTCGGGATAGCGCTTGTAAATAGGCAGGATGCGCTGCTCGACGTGCGACTCGCCCAGGCCCGTGACCCGAATCTCGCGGTGATGCAGCCGCACGCCGGACGCCCGCCGTTCCAGGCGCGGCAAAACTTGCTCGTGGAACAGCGGCTTCAATTCTCGCGGCGGCCCCGGCAGCAGCGCGATCACCCGGCCCGCGTCTTCGAGCCACAGTCCCGGCGCCGTCCCCCGCTTGTTTTCCAGAATTTCCGCGCCCTCAGGCACCATCGCCTGGCGCACGTTGACCGCCGGCATTTCGCGGCCCAGGCTGCGAAAGCGTCCTTCGATATGGCGCAGGATCTCGTCGTTGCGCTGGAGTTTGCGGCCCAGAAGTTCGGCCACCGTTTCGCGTGTAAGGTCGTCCTCGGTAGGTCCCAGGCCGCCAGACGCGATGATCAGCGGCACGCGGTCCAGCGCATCGCGAAAAGCTTCGGCAAGCAGCTCGCGGTTGTCGCCCACAACCGTCTTGCGCACCACTTCAATGCCGATGCTATTCAGCTCTTCGGTGAGAAAGAGCGAGTTGGTATCCAATCGGTCCGGCGTCAGCAATTCCGAACCAACCGCAATGATCTCTGCTTTCATCTCAACGTTTGTACCCGATGAGGAACGAAGAGCGCAAGCGGCAGTCAGGCAACACAGGATCGGTGAGCGTCGAAAATAGGGCGGTATTTTCCGCTACCCGAGTAACGGCAGGCCACGAACATCCCAATCGAGGGTGAAGAGCGCCCCAGTCGTGGTGAGAATTGCGCGCCCGGTAGGCAGCAGCGCCAGCCCAACCAAACCGGAGCCGCTCAGAACAATCTCGGCCTTGCCCTCCGGCGTGATGCGCACGATGCCGCGCCGCCCCGCGTAAGAGGCCGCCACGTACAGATTGGCGTCCTTGTCGAACGCCAGGCCCTGCGGCCGCCCCAGTCCGCGGTAGAAAACCTGCACCTCGCCGCCCTTCGTGATGCGGTGAACGCGGTCGTAGCTCGACGTCGTCGGGCCCGTAACATACAGATCCCCGCTCGGATGAAACGCCAGGTGATAGGCCGCCACCGAAGGTTCCAGCGTGGCAAACACGAAAATTTCGCGGCTCTTGCTGATCTTGAAAATCGTCCCGCTGCGGTCCCCGACGTACAAATTCTCGTCGCGGTCGAAGGCGATCCCGGTAGCCACGCCCATGCCTTCAATCCACTGTTCCGCGCGCCCGTCCGGCGTAACGCGGTGAATCGTCCCGTCGTTGCGGCAAGAAACAAAAAGGTTGCCGCCGCGGTCCACCGCCAACCCGGAAGGATTAATCAACGAAGTCACAAACGGCTTGATGTTGTAATTCGCGGTGATCTTGTACAGCGAAACCGGAACCCGCTGCCCCCGCGGCCCGCTGAAGGTCACATAAATATTTCCCTCGGCATCCACCGCGGGATTGGCCACCGGATGCAGATTGTCCGCGACTTGCCAGCCAATGGACACCGGATGCGGCCGGCTTTCGCTTTGCGCGTTGGCCACGCTCACCGTGCCGCCGTTAGCGCTGTCGGGCACGCGCGCAATCAATCGATTGTCGGTGGCAAGCATCAAGCTGGCTTCCGCCTCGCCAAAGTGCACGATCGGGCGCGCCCCGGTGCGCGAGGCAAAACCGCTCCCGTGAATTACGATTTCGCCGCCCGGAATGGCCGCCCCCGGCGCGATTCTCTCGATGCGCGGGCCGCCGTTTTTTTCTGACATGGAACCGAATCCCAATTTCATATCAGCTTAAAGTGTAGCGCGAGCCGCAGCAGAATTGCAGCGTACATGCCGGCCGCCCAGTCGTCCGCCATAATGCCCCACCCGCCGGGCAGCAGCTCCAGGCGGCGCAGCGGAAACGGCTTCCAAATGTCGAAAAACCGGAAAAACAGGAAACCCAGCAGCAGATATTTCCAGTTGACCAGGCTCAGCGCAAAAAAAATCGCGAACTGGGAGATATCCATGTGTGATCGCAGATTGGGCAGCGCGATTGGAATCAGCGGCAGCAGCAGCGTTAGGTGCATGCCCGCCACCTCGTCAATGACCACGAAAGAGGGATCCTTGATCCCGGCGTACGCCGCGGTTTTCTCCGCGCTCCACACGCCGATCGCGCCTAACAGCACCAGCAAAAACAACGCGCAGAAAATCGGCAACCACAGCACGGTGTCGTGGATGTCGCTGCCCGGCACCAGGAAATGCTTGTCCATGAACCTGGCATCCGACAGCACGTGCAGGGGCGACAACCCCGCCAGCGACGTCGGCCGCAGGAAAAAAATCGCCGAGAGGACGATCGTCACCACTCCGACCAGCGATCCATACGTCCCCGGCGCGATGGGCAAGTTGCCTGCACCAAAAGCGGTCGCAATGGCGTAAGCCAAGCGCGGTTTCGGACCGCTCGGTGCGCCGCTTCCAGTCTCAGTGTTGGGTGTCATCGGCGTTGGATGATTCGTTCAATTCTTCGTCATCTTCGTTGAAAATTGGCTCCGACACGACATACCTCTCGGCAGCCCAGTTCCCCAAGTCCCGCAACTGGCAGCGCTCGCTGCAAAAAGGAAACTCCGGGTGCAGCGCGGAATCCGTCGGCGTCTTGCATATCGGGCATTTGTGTTGCATCACCGCGATCCTAATCCTGGTCTCACGCGCTTCTGCTATGTCCGCGACGCTCTCAACGCTGCTGTAGCCGCCCTCTTTTACCCTGAGCCTCGAAGGGTCAGAGGGGGGCTTAGACGAAACGCCCAAATATTACCCCAATACCCGCAGCGCCGCTCCGGTCGAGATCCGAGTCAGCGCCTCCGTAGGCGGCATCGGCGGCCCTGCAGAAATGCCCGGCCCGACAGGCCGCGGTAGAATTTCTACCACGTGCCCAATCAAGTCATAGGCGTCAGTCTTGGTAATTTCGACGCGTGCGGCGTCACCGCTACAAGCCGTTTCCCCGATGGGAAGTTCAATATCTGTAAGGTACAGCTTGCCGTCGATGTCCGGCGCCATGCCTTCCAGCCGCGCTTCCCACACCAGCGGATTGTCCTTCGAAGGCCCTTCGACCAGGGCGAGCGCAGTGCTCCCTTTGAACCCACGAAGCCTCTCGCGTGAAATCTTCTTTTGAATGGCCATCAATCGATTGCGCCGTTCGGTAATCGTCTCGGCATCGACCTTAGTGTCCAGGGCATAGCTGCCAGCGTTGTCCACATCCGAATATTCGAACACGCCGATCCAATCCAGTTTCGCTGCCCGCACGAAGCCGCAAAGCTCTTCAAAGTCCGCCTCGGTTTCCCCAGGGAAGCCCACGATGAACGACGTGCGCAAAGAAACCCCAGGTATCGTCGCGCGAATCCGTTCCAGCAGTTTCAAAAACGCGTCGCCGTGCGACCCGCGCTTCATGCGCGCCAAAACGCTGCGGCTGGCGTGCTGCAGCGGCATATCCATGTATTTAGCGAGCCGCGGGTGAGCGGCCAGCGTATCCAGCAACTTCTGCGTCACGCGATTCGGATACGCGTATAGGAAGCGCACCCACAGAAGATCCTCCACCTGTCCGAGCCTCTCCAGAAGCTGTGCCAGCCCATCTCGCAAGCCCAGGTCTTCGCCGTAAGAGGTCGTGTCCTGCCCGATCAGCGTGATCTCTCTCGCGCCAGACGCCGCCAGATTCTCCGCCTCGCGCACCACTGATTCAAAGCGCCGACTGCGAAACTTCCCGCGAAGCTGCGGAATGATGCAAAACGTGCACGGATGGTCACAGCCTTCGGCAATCTTAATGTAGGCGGCGTGCCGCGGAGTGGTGATGATGCGAGGCGTAAGATCGTGATACAGAAATGCAGGAGGCTCGGCAGGCAGAACACGCAAATCCCCCTCGACAGCTTCGAGGATGCGTTCGACTTCCCCAGTGCCGACAACGGCATCAACTTCCGGAACCTGCTCCAGGATTTGCTCCCGGAAACGCTCCACCAAGCAGCCCGCCACGATCAGCTTTTTCGCCGCGCCGAACTTCTTGTGCTCGGCCATCTCCAAAATCGCGTCCACCGACTCCTTCTGCGCCGACTCGATGAAGCTGCACGTATTTACGACCAGCACCTCAGCCTCGTCAGCGCGTGGCGTTAGCTCATAGCCCTCGCGCGCCAAAATACCCATCATCACCTCGCTGTCGACGAGGTTCTTCGGGCAACCCAAGCTGATGAATCCGACCTTAGTCATAAGCAGTGAATTTGCGGCTTCCCGTAATTCTCTAGTGTACCACGCGAGGACGATCGGTTGGCTGAACCGCGCTAGCGCATTGCGGATCGAATTTGTTCGAGGAGTTCCCGCAGCAGCAGCGTGTCGCAGGGCACATTACCAAAGCGCGAGCGGGCGTAAACTTGTGTGAATTCCTGGACCGCCGGCGCCAAGCTCGGCTCGTGCATTGCCATTGCAAACTCCAGCGGCGTCTGCGAAGCCCGCCGCGCGAAACCCCGGCGCTCCAGCACCCGCAACAACTCGGCATACAAGCGCGACGCCAGCAACGGGTTCGCCCGCTCGGACTCCGGCGCGCGAAGTTGCCAATACAGCCGCAGCCGCCGAACTGCCGCGCGCAGCAAATCGTACCGCAACGCCACCAACAGCAAAATCAACACCAGCGGCAGTACAAACCCGAACGCGCTGCCTCGGTTCAACCAGGATTTGATCCAGCTTTTGCCCTTGCCCTGCTCGCTCGCGAACCAGGCCCTCGTGGAATCCGTCCAGCTCCGCGTGTCCCTCTGCACCAGTTGCGCCATTTGCATCTGGTGCGCGAAGTCGTAGTTGATCACCCACTCGTTCCAGGACAGCTCCATCCAATCGAGGTACTGCCCGAAGCGCGAAAAGAAACCGAAGTCCTCCGCCGCGGCCGGCGTGGGATCGAAAGTCACCCAGCCGTTCCCTGGAAAATAGACTTCCACCCAGCTATGCGCATCGCTCGCCCGCACGATGTAGTCCCCGGCGAGATCGTTGTATTCGCCGGGTAGAAACCCGTTCACCTCGCGAGAAGGAATGCCCAGCGTGCGCAGCATGATAGCCATTGCCGAAGCGAAATATTCGCAATGCCCGGCTCGCGTCTCGAACAGAAAATGCGCCAGCGGATCATCGCCGGGCTTGCCGGTCAGCGTCAGCGTGTACATGAATCGGCTGCGCAGATAGGCCTCGATCGCGATCGCTTTGTCGTAAGCCGTCGGCGCCCGCCCGCTGACCGTTTTCGCGAGTTCCAGAATGCGCGGATCGAGTGCGGGAAGCTGCAGGTAAATCTCCCGCACTCCTTCGCCATATTGTGTGGAAGCGCCTCGAAGCTTCGCGGCGTCAACTCGCGGCAGCCGCGAATAGCCGAAGTAACGCATCTGCTCGTAATTTCGATACGGATTGAACAGCGAACCCGTGAAATCTCGGAAGACGTAAGTGCGCCGCGGAGTCCAACCGCCATACGAGTTCACGCCCGAGAAATTCCCCTTCAGAGAAACGGCGTTTGCCGGAGCAAAAATGGCATCGGTGGCCAGCGGCTGCAGCAGCACCTCATACTGTAATCCGATTGCTGAATCATCGGGCCGTTGCACGGGATCGCCAACGTAAATCCACCCGTCCGAATTCGGCGCAACTCCCGCGGCGCGAAGATGCGGCGAGGTCCAGCGCTTGCCGTCGAATGTTGAAAGAGCTATGCCGCGCCAGCGCAGCATGGGATCGCCGACCGGCTTGCCGGTCTTGACCCGCATCACCACCGCGGAGTTTTTCTTGATTTCACCGATTTGCCCGAGTTCCACGTTGTCGCTGAAGCCCGTCATCAACGAAGGCCGCATGCTGGCTCGACTCAGGTAGCCCGCACTGAATCGGGGAAACAGAAAGAACAGCGCCCCACCGATAACCATCGCTCCCGCCGCCACGCTCACCGCGGCAAGACTCAGTGCGCGAGTCAGCTTCCGCTCTTGCGCTGGCTGCGCCTCGACCGGCCGCGCGATCGCCCCGTTTGCCCCCCGCCGCATTTCCAAGCCGACAAACGTGGCCACCCCGAACAACAGGAAAACGAAGAACAGCACCAGGAACGAGGTGTCCACGGTGAGTACCGCGGACGCCAGAATCGCGGCGAAAGACAGCATCACCAGAAACAGCGCGTCACGGTCACTGGTCGCGCTGTAAAGCCGCACCAGCATCACAAACAGCAGGAAGTGCACCGCGCCGAGAAGCGCGGCGTACAACGCCGGGTTCGCCGAGTTGGCGACAAAAACGCGGGAAAAGAAAAACGTATCTAGGGGGAAGAAACCAACGTAGCAAACAACCAGCCAGGTGGCCGCTCCGTGCGACAGTTCCGGACGCTTGCGCTGCAACCACCGAGCGCCTTTATACAAAAC